>Ga0181607_10003003_pt1 | contig 14797 bp, 14 predicted proteins | sample 041ome_9_FD_132420 | JGI IMG/M metagenome (GOLD analysis project Ga0181607, IMG submission 132420) | Coastal salt marsh microbial communities from the Groves Creek Marsh, Skidaway Island, Georgia - 041413US metaG (megahit assembly) | ecosystem: Environmental > Aquatic > Marine > Intertidal zone...
AAAATCAAAGCTCAGAAAAAGTAAAACTAAGAAATTAAAATTAAAAAAGTAAAATTTAAAAAGTAAAGCGCCGATGGGGGAGGATCCATCGGCGCTTCAATTTGGCCTTGGGGGGCCGGTGCGGTATTTGGGAGGGAGGTACCGCAAAATTCTTTTACTTTATACGCTTATAGAACGACGTATCCGTCAAAAATCTGAGTCACAAGCGCTACGCCATAGAGTACCAAAAGACCCGTCGCGATATTCGCTCCAGACATCGTCCCTAAAACCATTTTTGCCACCTTCAACATTTGTCTAGCCTTTCTCGTAACGAACTGAGGAGGAACGCTGTTCAACGTTCAAATGATATATAGGCGGTTAGCGCTCAAAATGCAATGAATATTATTCAAAATATTCATTATTTTTTATTTAATTTTTGTGACCTTTGGACGAAAAGGCAAGTTTAAATAATATAAATCAATAGTGTATGATTTTTGAGGCGATCGGTAACGAAAAATATTTTAAAATTTTATTACGCGATCGGGCGCCTTTCGACGGAATCTTCCAGAATATCTGGAATCTCAGTACCTTTATACTCTGCCAAAGCGCGTGGCGACAGGATACCGCGCACAACAATAGATAAAACTTCTGATAATTCGCGTTCGAGGTCGGTCAAAGATTGATCCGTAATCAGCTGCGCTAACCGATATTTGAGGGTCGCTGATTGAATGGCGGCGGCCGTGCGGGCCACATTTGCAACGGCAAACTCTCCCCGCTTCACGCCATCTTGCAAAACACGGGCGAGCACGCGGCGCTCTCGACGCATGCGCTCGATCTGAAAATGCGGACGCTCGCGAATAACGACCTGCGCCAATTCAAGTACTTTGGGACGATTTTCAAGCAAATGATACGTATAGCGTAAGTCAGCGAAAATCATTTCCTCAAGCTGTTTTGTACAGGATCGATAAGGGCAGTCCAGCAAGCCCTCCAATCGACGGACCGCTTCAAGTGTCTCGCGACGCGCAATTTCTGTTGCAATATCAATTTTGCCTGCAAAAAACCGGTAAATATTCCCCGCCGACATCGCGCAATCCGATGCCAGTTCAGCAATCGTGGTTTTGGGATAGCCATAATGGCCAAACCGCGCGCGCGCCGCATCGATAATTTTCTCACGCATTTGTTGGATGTCGGTCATCTAGGTAAACTACAGCATTACCGTGTGAATAATCAATAAAATATTCATTATTTTATAGAGTGCGCCCAGGGAGGGCTATTAGGGGTTGAAACCAACCCTCAAATACAAGCTCCCAAGCGCCAGCGCGCCGGTTATATGCGGCTAAGATAAATTTTGAGCGCAACATGTGCCACATGAATGGACGCATTTCGACGGTTCACTTATGCTCATCGAAAATCAGGGGGAAACTATGACCGCACGCAGTCCGTTTTCACAATTTGGTGTCATCGGTGGCGGCGCTTGGGGCACAGCGCTTGCCGTGGTCGCCAGCCGCCATTGGAGCGACAGCCCGCGCCCCGTGGTCTTATGGGCGCGCGAAGCTGAGACGGTGGATCAGATCAATGCACGGCATGAAAATATCGATTTTCTGCCCGGTGTTGCGTTACCGACACAGATCCGAGCAACCCAAAACATGGCGGATCTGAGCGCATGCGACGCTGTGATGATGGTTGTACCCGCGCAATTTGCTCGACCTGTGATGGCCGAATTGGCGCCCCTTATCCAGCCTCAAACGCCCCTTATCTTGTGTTCGAAGGGCATTGAACAAACTTCGCTCGGTTTGATGAGTGAGGTGGCCGCGGATTATTTTTCCATGGAGCAAATCGCCGTTCTGTCGGGTCCGAGCTTTGCCAGCGAGGTGGCGCGTGGGGACCCGACCGCCGTGACCTTGGCCACCGCTCAAGAGGCCACCGGCATGGCCTTGGCGGACGCCTTGGGAAGCTCGCATTTTCGCCCCTATTGGACGGACGATATTATCGGAACCGAAATTGGCGGCGCGCTCAAAAACGTGATCGCCATTGCCTGTGGCATTGTCGAGGGAAAGCAATTAGGACAAAGCGCTCGCGCGGCCACAACCACCCGAGGCTTTGCCGAGATGACCCGCCTCGGCATGGCGATGGGCGCGCGCATGGAAACACTGGGCGGCTTATCGGGCTTGGGCGATCTTATTTTAACAGCGGGCAGCGCTACCTCGCGCAATTTTTCTTTGGGCCTGGCGCTGGGTGAGGGGCAAAAAGCCTCCAATGTGCTGGGCAGTCGCCGATCGGTGAGCGAAGGCGCCATGAGCGCCGAAGCCGTGAACCGCTTGGCCGAGAAGCACCAATTGGATTTACCCATTTGCTCGGCCGTCCATCGCATTCTCAACCACGACCATGATGTGGACGCGACCATTCATCAGCTCCTGCACCGCCCGTTCACGCATGAAATCGAAAAACAAAAATAGAAATTAACATACTGGCCGTTCCCGACACGCCTCCTTAGAAACACGTGCTGAATTAAGTGAGAGTAAGTGTAACCAGAGTAAGTGTAATTAGAGTAAGTGTAATAGGGAGTATCGTATGTTGTATTGTGCGATTTGTTTCGGCGATCGGGATCAGGCTCGCGCCTATCGCGCGCAAAAATCAAAACATCTTTCATATTGGCGCCGTCACCATGCCTTGCAATTGGCAGGGCCCTTTTATGACGAAGACCATCAAACAAAAATTGGATGTCTAATCGTCATTCGCGCCGCTAATCGCGAGGCGGCTGAGGAAATTTTTCACCACGACCCGCTCTATCAAAGCGGTGTGTTCTCATCATGTGAAATTCACCCCTGGGGCGTTGTCACAGAGATGTTGCATGATCCAACGCCTGAAGGGGCGGGCGCTTCTCAAAGATAAGACCAACCACCTTGATCGATGCTGTGAGGCCGCCTAAACTTCTGACGAATGAATGGCGAGGAGCGTGATGGCATTTTGGTTGTTTAAGTCTGAACCCAACACATGGTCATGGGACGATCAATGTGCGCGCGGGGCCAAAGGCGAGCACTGGGATGGTGTGCGCAATTTTTTGGCAAATAAAAACATGAAGACCATGAAAAAAGGAGACCGGGGATTTTTCTATCACTCGGTGAATGAGAAACGCATTGTCGGCAGTGTTATCGTCATCAAAGAACATTACCCCGATCATACCGATCCGAAGGGACGGTTTGGCATGGTTGATATTCGCGCGCTCGAAACGGCGCCTCGGCCTGTCACTTTGGAAACCATCAAAGCCCATGCGCCATTGGAAAATATGGTGCTGGTCAATAACTCGCGCCTCTCGGTTCAGCCGGTCACTGAAACGGAATGGCGGATCGTCTGTGAGATGGCAGGCCTCGATCCTGATTTGACGCGGCCCTAATGCCCATTCTTCCGCTGTGTGGACTCGATGATATTGAGGACGGCGCGGCGCGCAGTATCGCCCCAGACAATTCCAATCCCATGCGCAGCCTTATTCTATGGCGGCGCGGAGCGATGATCGCGAGCTTTGCCAATGCATGCCCGCATTTGGGGCCGCCCCTTGAAACCTTTCCTGACCGCTTACTCAATCAATCGCGCACGCATCTCGTGTGCTCTGCCCATGGCGCCCTTTTTGAGTTTTCGGGCCGGTGCAGTTTTGGCCCCTGCGAGAACCAATCGCTGAAGCCACTCGCGATCCTGGTGCGCGATGGTATAATTTATGTAGACACGGATGACCCTAGCTATCGTGATGCCTGGCCCGACTAAAATCAACCAAGGCCCGAGCCTCCCGCTCAAGAAAATACTTTTGATCTCGCGAGAGCTATGATCTTATACGATCAATGAAAAACAAAGTTGCATAGGCGGCGAAGGTTGTTGATTTAATCCGCTGACCGTAAGACCTGTGCACGATCAGACCGCAATAGGAGACAAGCCATGACTGATGATGTCATCATTCCCGTAAGTAAAAATACAGCCCAGTCTGCTCTCATAAATGCAGCGCAATATGAGGCCCTGTATTCGGAGAGTATTTCAGATCCTGATGCGTTTTGGCGTACCCACGGGCAGCGGATCGATTGGATGCGCCCGTTTACCAAGGTTAAAAATACCCAATATGGGAAAGATCATGTCAGCATTAAATGGTATGAGGATGGATCGCTTAATGCCTGCGTAAATTGTGTCGACCGGCATCTCGAGACGCGCGGCGACCAAACAGCAATTATTTGGGAGGGCGATGAGCCGGATCAAGATGCCCACATCACCTATCGGCAGTTACATGAGGCGGTGTGTCGGCTGGCAAATGCGCTAAAGGCACGCGGCGTCAAAAAAGGGGATCGGGTGACCATTTATATGCCGATGATCCCCGAGGCCTGTTACGCCATGCTCGCCTGTGCGCGAATTGGAGCCGTGCACTCGGTTGTGTTTGGAGGCTTCTCGCCCGATGCTTTGGCTGGCCGTATTTTGGATTGCGACAGCACTTGTGTCATCACAGCGGATGAAGGGGTGCGCGGCGGCAAAGCCATTCCCCTGAAAGCCAATACGGATGCCGCATTAGCACAATGCCCAGATGTCCACAGCGTAGTTGTCGTCAAACGCACAGGGGGCGCCGTCACGATGCAGCCCGATCGCGATGTCTGGTATCACGAGCTCACCGCCCAAATGGATGCCAGCTGCGCAGCCGAAGAAATGAGCGCCGAGGACCCGCTTTTTATTTTGTACACGTCCGGCTCGACGGGGAAGCCGAAAGGGGTCTTGCATACGACGGGGGGTTATATGGTCTATGCCTCAATGACCCATCAATATGTGTTCGATTATCATGATGGAGAAGTGTACTGGTGCACGGCCGATGTGGGCTGGGTCACGGGGCATTCTTACATTGTGTATGGGCCGCTTGCGAATGGCGCCACAACTTTAATGTTTGAGGGCGTGCCCAATTACCCCGATAGCGGACGGTTCTGGCAGGTGTGTGACAAACATCAGGTCAATATTTTTTACACAGCGCCCACCGCCCTGCGCGCCTTAATGCGCGAAGGTGAACAGCCGGTGAAGGCGAGTCGGCGCACCTCATTACGTTTGCTGGGCTCAGTGGGCGAGCCGATTAATCCGGAGGCTTGGCTATGGTATCATCGGGTGGTGGGCGAAGAGCGATGCCCCATTGTCGACACTTGGTGGCAGACCGAAACTGGCGGTATCTTGATTACGCCGCTTCCCGGAGCCACACCCCTTAAGCCGGGCTCGGCAACGCGGCCCTTTTTTGGCATCACGCCTGTCCTGGTGGACACAGAAGGCAAACGCCTCGATGGGGCCACATCGGGAAATTTATGCATTGCCGATAGCTGGCCCGGCCAAATGCGCACGGTCTATGGAGACCATCAACGCTTCATCGACACCTATTTCATTCAATATCCTGGCTATTATTTTACCGGTGATGGCTGCCGGCGCGATGAAGATGGGTATTATTGGATCACGGGGCGGGTCGATGATGTGTTGAATGTTTCAGGGCACCGCTTGGGCACCGCCGAGGTGGAAAGCGCTTTGGTCGCACATCCTAAAGTCGCCGAGGCCGCTGTTGTCGGCTACCCGCATGATATTAAAGGGCAAGGAATTTATTGCTACGTCACTTTAAATGCCGGCGAGGCTGATAGCGGGGATTTGCGAGAGGAATTGGTTAAATGGGTGCGCAAGGAAATTGGCCCCATCGCAACACCCGATCTGCTGCAATTCGCACCCGGTTTACCGAAAACCCGCTCAGGCAAAATTATGCGCCGCATCTTGCGCAAAATCGCCGAAGATGATTTTTCTAATCTCGGGGACACGTCAACATTGGCTGACCCCGCAGTGGCCACGGATTTGATCGATAATCGTCAAAATCGGGGTTAGGCGCGCGGGTCAAAAGTCGCAAATAATGCCCTCTTTTTCCCAATCGCCATAGCGTGTGGGCTCGGGTCCATCGCGGCCCCCTTGCTCCGATGGGCGAATTTGTGCGGGAAGTTGCTCACGCCGCTGTTTGGCTTCTTCAAGCGCGCGGCGCGCAGCCTCACGGCGGCGTTGGTCAGGGTTTGTCGAGCTCATAGGGGTAATATGGGGCGGCCACCGCAATTTGCCAAGTATCTTACCGCAAGCCCCTTATAGTGGGCAGCGGCAAATCGCGCTACCATCCGGCCATGAATAACAAACAAAAACCGGATCGATCCAAAGCTGCTCGGCACCCATCGGCGGCACTGAATTTGCGACGACAGGCCGCCGCCATGCTGACGGCCATCGAGCAGGGCAAAACATTGGATGAGGCAACCGATCATCTGCGCAAGCTCGAACCGCGCGACCATGCGCAAGCCCGCTCTATTGTGCTCGCCTGCCTGCGTCATCGGGGCGAAATTCAGGCCCTCATGAACCACGCGCTCAGCAAGCCCATTCCGGCACGACCGCATTTGGCGCGGGCCTTATTGCAAGTGGGATTGGCGCAATTATGTTTCCTCGACATGGCCGATCATGCCGCCGTGAACGAAACGGTTAATGCTTGTGGGCGCGCCGAACAAGCCTATCGAGGCCTCATTCATGCGGTGCTTCGACGTATCCAACGCGAGAGGCCCAAAACCGATCCCGCACAGAATTTGCCGGATTGGCTGCAAGAACGATGGCAATCAGCCTATGGCGCCGACATCACTTCAGCTATGGCAAAATGCATTAGCGAGCGGCCGCCTCTGGATTTGTGCTTTGCCCGTGAAGACATGGCCGATCGCTGGCACACAACATATGGCGCAGATCTGAGCGCGCAACGGCTGGCGCCACAGACAATTCGATTGCCCGATGCGGGACGAGTGGAGCTGTTGCCCGAATATGAGCAAGGCATTTGGTGGGTTCAAGATTTTGCAGCTCAAATGGCGGCGCGCGGTTTTTCGTCGCCGGGCGAGGCCCTTGATTTATGTGCCGCCCCGGGCGGAAAAACATTGCAGTTAGCATCTGCCGGTCATGCAGTGACGGCCCTTGATATTTCAGCCAACCGGCTCGCGCGCCTGCGGGCCAATCTCGAACGTTGCCAGCAAAGTGCATCGATCATTCAGGCCGATGTGATAGATTGGTCGCCAAACCAGCAATGGTCGCGGGTCTTGCTTGATGCACCCTGCTCGGCCACAGGAACCTTGCGGCGCCATCCCGACATCGCCCTGCATCGGCGTCCACGCGACATTGAAGCGCGCGCGCATCTTCAGCGGGAATTACTCGATCGCGCCTATTCCCTCACCGCCATTGGCGGCGAACTGATCTATTGTGTCTGCTCGCTTGAGGTTGAAGAAGGCGAACAGCAAGCCCAAGCCTTCTCGGCGCGCCAAGAAACGGCACGGCTCCTGCCCTATGCGCCGCACGAGCTTCCAGCGGCGCTGGCTGCAGCAATATTAGAGGATGGAACGATGCGCATTCGACCAGATCTGCTCAGCGGCGGCGTCGACGGATTTTTCATTGCCCGCTGGCAAAGGCTGTCCTAACGCCTTTCCTAGCGCCCGCCTAAAGCCTTTCCTAAATCCCGCCTAGCGCCCGCGCTCACCGAACCGCCGCCAGCATGTCCGCGTTTCCTGCCCCCGCGTCCAGGCCACTGGCGGCGTTTTGATCTTTCGCGACGCGATTGCACAAACCAACGAACTGGCGTAAATCTTCATGCATGTCGAACATCAAGATTTCTCCATCAATCCTCGCGGCCGATTTTGCAAAGCTCGGTGAAGAGGTTGCCGCTATTTGTGAAGCGGGCTGTGACTATGTGCATGTTGATGTGATGGATGGCCATTTTGTTCCCAATATTACCATCGGGCCCGATGTCGTTGCCGCCATAAAGCCCCATGCCAGCCGCCCGCTCGATGTGCATTTGATGATTGCGCCAGTTGACCTCTTTATCGAAGCTTTCGCCAAAGCCGGCGCCGATATTATTACGTTTCACCCCGAAGCGGGGCCACACCCGCACCGAACCATTCAAACTATTCACGCTGCCGGCGCGAAAGCGGGGCTCTCGCTTAATCCAGGAACACCGGTCAGCCTGATTGAGCCCTTGCTCGACGAGGTTGATCTCATTTTGGTGATGTCTGTGAACCCAGGCTTTGGCGGACAGAAATTTATCAACAGTCAAATCGAAAAAATTCGAACCCTGCGCCAGATGATCGACGCATCGGGTCGATCGATCGATCTTGAAGTCGATGGCGGCATCACCCCCGAAACAGCTCCCGCTGTGATTGAGGCAGGCGCCAATATGTTGGTGGCGGGAACCGCTGTCTTCAAAGGCGGGCCGGCGACCTACGCCGACCAAATCGCGCGTCTTCGCGGGGCCTAGCCCGATGCTCAAAGCAGATCAAGCCGGTCTGTTCGTTGACACGACCCGAACCTTATTTCGTCGGGGACGCGCATCTTTCACAAGTTTCCGAGCCCGGTGGTCACTGGCCACCAGGGTCGACAATGCCAGCGACATGCTCTTTTGCTACCCATCCCATTTGCGGTTGGGGAACCGTGCTCTGGGCGAGGCCCTGCTCGCCGGTGACCTGAGCATTGGCGGAGGACGGGTTGAGATGGAGGCATTACCTCCACACATGTTCACCGTGAAACCGCCAAGCGACACTTGGGCGCGCTCGGCCTATAGCTTCGACTGGCTGTGCGATTTATTGGCGACCCGAGAGCCAGAGGCCATTGGCTTTATCAGCCGATCTATTTTGCATTTCTGTCATGCGCGGCTTGATCGGCAGTCCAGTGCGCAGGCGCCCGAAATCATTGCACGACGCCTGATGCGGTGGAGTTTATTTGTCGGAACTGCGCGCGACCAAATTTCCATCGTCGACCGCAATTTAATTTTGTTCCATGCCCAACGCGATGCCCGCTTGCTCGCGCAATTATTGGATAGTGCGGATGAGGGAAAGCCGCGGCTCGAGGCAGCGCTCGGCCAAGCCCTGACTGCTTTATGGCTGGCCAATTGCATCGATATGTTGCGCCCCGCCATGGACGCGGTTGGCAAAGAGTTTCGTCGGCAGGTTTTGCCCGATGGAGGGCCGACGGATCGCGCCCCTGAAACGCTGTTCAATCTTCTGGCAGATACCCAAGCCCTCATGATCGGGCTGCGCGAGCGCGACATCAGCCCACCAAGTTTTCTTGAGGAACTTGTGCCGCGCATGGAAAATATGCTGATGTTCTTAACCCTCAGTGATGGCGCTTTGGCGCAGTTTCACGGGGGCACCATGCGCAGTGCTGCCGAGGTCGCGGCCCATCGCTCAAGCGGCAAAACCAAGGTCGAGTTTAAGTTTGCACAGCGTACAGGCTATCAAAGGCTTATTGGTGGAAAATCTACCATTCTGGTGGATAGCGGCTCAATTCCAAAAGGCCCCTTCGCGCGCGAAGCCCATCTCAGCCCGCTGGCGTTTGAATTTTCACATGGCGAAGATCGGATTTTTGTGAATTGCGGGACCTGCCGGCTTCTCGGGGAACAATGGAATTTAGCCACGCGCGGAATTGGTGGCCACACAACAGCCCATTTTACCCGCGATGTGCATGACCCGTTTTTAACGGAGGGAATTGCCGGCAAAACTTTAGGCCCGCGACTAATCGCGCCTGAATTCGATGTCACGACACGGCGCACCGACAGTCAAGATGGCATGTGGCTCGATGGGCATCATAATTATTTTGTGCAAAGCCATGGCTATACCGCATTGAAGCGCCTGTATCTGTCCGCAGATGGGCTGGATTTTCGGGGCCAAGATCGTTTTGTGGCTGTACCGGCGGCCATGCCGCGAAAGCAAAGCGACTATGTTGTGCGCTTTCATCTTCACCCCGACATCACAGCCAGTTTGCAAGCCGGAGGCATGGCCTGCTTATTGATCACACGCTCTGGGCGGGGCTGGCAATTTCGGGCCAAGGGGCCGAGCGGCAGCTCGCTTCATTTGGAGCCAAGCATCTATATGGGCCCAACGGGCTATCCGGAAAAAACCCAACAAATCGTGCTGGCCGGCCAAGTGGGCGATGAGGTCGGAATGCGGTGGGCATTGAAATTCGCTGGGCAGTTGCGTCGACGGCGATAAATATGGCATGAAAGCCCTTCCATGTATGGCGGAAGAGCCCGAGCGGCCATCACTCGACAAGCTCCCGTCATGCTTGCCCTGTCACAGCCCGATATGATCGGGCGTCTAGTTGAACATCGGCCTTTCGCAAGCCAAGGGCCTTTATGAGGATTGTTATGACGAAGAGCATTCACCGCGCCCTAATTTCCGTATCGGACAAAGAAGGAATTGTTGAGTTCGCGACCGCCCTCGCCGAACGGGGCGTTGAATTAATCTCAACGGGGGGAACGCATCGTCTGTTACGCGAGGCGGGGCTCGAGGTTAGCGATGTGGCAAGCCTCACAGGATTTCCAGAGATGATGGATGGACGTGTCAAAACCTTACACCCCGGCGTCCATGGCGGCCTTTTGGCCATTCGCGACAATGCCGAACATCAAGCGGCCATGCACGAGCACCATATCCAAGCCATTGATCTATTGGTGGTGAACCTCTACCCCTTCGAAACCGTGCGGGCGGCGGGCGCCGACTATAACACCTGCATCGAGAACATTGATATTGGGGGGCCCGCAATGATCCGCGCGGCTGCAAAAAACCATGCCGATGTGACCGTGGTGGTTGATGCGGCCGATTATGCGCGCGTCTTGGCTGAAATGGATGAACAAAGCGGGGCGACCCAATTGGACACGCGGCGCGCGCTCGCGCAAAAGGCTTATGCCCGCACCGCGGCCTATGATGCGGCCATTTCAAACTGGATGGCCGAGGCGCTGGATGTGAGCATGCCAACCTATCGCGCGGTCGGGGGGCGGCTGCAACAAAGCTTGCGCTATGGCGAGAACCCACATCAATCTGCCGGATTTTATGTTTCAGGTGAAACACGGTTTGGCGTCGCGACGGCGGAGCAACTTCAGGGCAAAGAACTTTCCTATAATAATATTAATGACACCGATGCGGCCTTTGAATTGGTCGCTGAATTCAACCCCGAGGAACGCGCTGCCTGCGCGATTATCAAGCATGCCAACCCGTGTGGGGTGGCCACAGCCCAGGATCTGACCGCCGCTTTTGAGCTTGCTTTGCGGTGCGACCCGGTGAGTGCCTTTGGCGGCATCATCGCTCTCAATCGCGCGCTCGATGCCGAGACAGCCGATCGGATTACACAAATTTTCACCGAAGTGATTATCGCGCCCGCAGCCACTGAAGAAGCCCGCGCCATTGTTGCAAGGAAGAAAAATCTGCGTCTTTTGGTGAGCGGAGGGTTACCCGATCCCTCTGTCCCTGGTTTGTCGATCCGCAACGTAGCCGGAGGCTATCTTGTACAAAACCGAGACATTGGGCGCATTGACCCGAGCAAACTGCAAATTGTCACGAAACGCGCTCCGAGTGCCGAAGAAATGGCCGATTTGATATTTGCCTTCCGCGTGGCCAAACACGTCAAATCAAACGCCATTGTCTATGCAAAAAATGGAGCAACGGTGGGAATTGGGGCTGGCCAAATGAGCCGGCTCGATAGCAGCCGCATTGCCGCACGCAAAGCCGAAGATGCAACCGAAGCGGCGGGCCTTGATACAAATTTAGCGATGGGCTCGGTGGTCGCATCTGATGCCTTCTTCCCCTTTGCCGACGGGCTATTGAGTGCGGCCGAGGCTGGGGCGACCGCCATCATTCAGCCTGGCGGAAGTATGCGTGACGACGAGGTGATTGCAGCCGCCGATGATGCGGGCCTTGCAATGGTCTTTACCGGAATGCGCCACTTCCGACATTAAGCGGCACCCCAAAAGCGGCACCCCAAGCAAAAAGGGCGACCCGAAGATCGCCCTTTATTAAACCATCTGTGGGGTCGGTTACAGTGCGCGGGCGACCAACATCCGCATGATTTCATTCGACCCGCCATAAATGCGCTGCACACGGGCATCCGTATAAAGACGGCTGATCGGATATTCATCCATATACCCATAGCCACCAAAAAATTGCAGGCAGGTATCGATCACTTCACATTGGCGTTCGGTCACCCAAAATTTAGCCGCTGATGCTGAAGCCGCGTCCAATTTGCCTTTCAGCAATTGAACCGTTAACTGATCCACCAAAGCCCGGGCGGCCATCCAATGGGCCTTACATTCCGCAAGCTTGAATTGCGTGTTTTGATAATCAAAGATCGCCGTGCCGAACGTCGTCCGCTGGCGGGTGTAATCGAGGGTCAGTTCAATGGCGCGCTCCATCGCGGCCACGCCCTGATTGGCGATAATCAAACGCTCTTGCGGCAATTGTTGCATCAACTGATAAAAGCCGCGGCCTTCTTCGCCCCCTAAGAGATTACTCATGGGAATTTTGACATCGTCAAAAAACAATTCGGAAGTATCGGCGGCATGTTGGCCCATTTTGTCGAGGTTACGCCCCCGACGAAACCCATCGGCCTCGGCCGTCTCCACGATCATCAGAGAAATACCTTTTGAGCCTTGGCTCGGATCGGTTTTACAGACGACCAAAATCAAGTCGGCCGTTTGGCCATTCGAGATGAAGGTTTTCGAGCCATTCAGCACATATTGATTACCGTCTTTTTTGGCGGTCGTTTTGACGGCTTGTAAATCGGAACCGGTTCCAGGCTCGGTCATCGCAATCGCGCAGACCAAGTCGCCTGAAGCCATTTTCGGCAGGTATTTTTGTTTCTGCTCTTCTGTGCCATAGGCCAAGAAATAATGCGCACAAATTGCCGAATGCACGACATTGCCAAAACCAACAACTGAACAACGCTCCATTTCTTCAGCCAGAATGGCTTCATGGGCGTAGGTGCCGCCGGCACCACCAAATTCCTCTGGAATCGACGCGCACAGCAAGCCCGCTTGTCCGGCTGTGTGCCATGCGTCCCGATCGACATAACCTTGCTTCGTCCATTTATCGCTCTGCGGAGCGAATTCGCGCGTATAAAATTTTTGGACAGCGTCTTTAAAGATCGACAAGTCTTCGGTCATCCAGGGGGTTTCATGTTCTACAAGCATTTGACATCTCCTCTTCGCGACATGCAGTGTCGCCTCACCTGGCTCAAGAATAGTCTGTGAAGCCGCATTTGCCTAGTCTTGCTCCCGTCATACAGGCGCCTGCGACATTTTGGAGCCCAAGCGGGCCTATAATTGAAGATCAGGCGTATAGCCCCCCAGCCACACCCGACCTGCGAGCGTGTAGGAGGGTAACGCGGTCATCATATGTTGGCTCATTGTTTCGGCATCGCGCAGGTGTTTTTGAAACGGAAACGCCTCATACACAGCGCGCCCGCCTACCAAATCGTGAATGCCGCGAATGGTCTCGAGCGACACACGCACGGCCTGCGTCGCGGCCAAGCGCACAATGGCGCGATCCTCTGGCGAAATTTTTGCTTCATTGCCGGCCGCAATCTGATCTTGCGGCCCATTTTGCGGCTGATCTTGCCGCTCATCTGGAGGAGCAACCTGCTGCCAAATCGTCTCGACACTGCGCCAATAAAAGGCACGGGCCGCCAGAAACGCGCCCAGCAATTCCCCATAAGCCGACTGGATGCGGCTTTGGCCTGCCATCGACCCCTCACGCACGAGGGTTTCAAAGGCGCGGGCGGCACCAAGGGCATTGCCCAAAGCGCACCCCCCAATGCCCAGCGCCAGGACGCCGAAATAGGGCAAATGGGTTATAGCCGACGGTGTTTGTGGCGCGTCGGCGAGCAAATCAAAACAATGAGACGTGGGGATCAACGCGTCCTCAACCGAGATATCGCCCGATGAGGTGGCGCGCAAACCAAGGGCGTGCCACGTATCGTGTAGTATAATGTCAGCGCGCGGAACGGCAAAAAACCGAAACACGCGCTCGCCAGCTGGCGTATCTGAACGGGCCCCCAAGAGGCCGCCCAAAATCATCCAATCGGCATTGGCCGACCCCGACGCCCAGGACCAGCGCCCCGACAGGCGAAAGCCATCACCCAATGCGCAAGGATGGGCGCGCCCATTGGGCGCAAAAATGCCCCCATAAATTGCCCCATCGGCCTCGCCGGTGCCCGCAAAAATAGTGCGGGCCAGATCCGGCGGCAGATAACTCGCGGCAAGTGCTGAGGTTGTCCCGATCATACTGATCCAGGCAATCGCGCCATCATATTGCCCCAGTGTCTCGAGACAGCTCAGCCCCACCGGCAGGCTCATCTCCGGCCCGCCCAAACTTTTAGGAACAAACATTCGAAACAAATTTTCGCGCGCCATATGCCGCGCGTAATCGGCACTCACATAGCGTTGTTGTTCGAACTCAGCAGATCGATCCACGAGCTGACGACATAAATCGAGGATCGCTGGAGGCACCTCAGTGAGAGGCGCGCCGAGATACGCATTGACAGTTACTTGCATCGCCGATCCCTGTGGGGTTGTTACCTTTTGCAGTCTAGTCAGGATACGGGGGCGACAGCAAGAGAGGATCCGGGAAGGCTAGTCGGCCAGCCGCATGGCATCATGCATAATGTCATAGATTTTATTTTGCTCGATCACCCCATGCACGGCCTCTGCCCCTGGGCCGACCGCATAGAGGGCAACATCTTCCCCACCATGGGTTTCGAGTGCATTTGTGTCGCCCCCGAAAGTATTGCGGGTCGGAACCAGCGCCTGCGCAACACCTTTTGGATCATGGGTGGGTGCCGGTCTAGGTAATTCTGTGATGGCGCCCGGGCCATTTTGATACCCCAAAGTGGTATAGGGCTGGCCATCCAAAGCCAAAGTCGGTTTTTTCTCTGGCTCTCCCCGCGCATCGACGCCTTTGACAAGACCCAAAATTGGGTTGCCGCGGGCGGGGTAACCGGCAATCGT
>Ga0181607_10003005_pt1 | contig 14791 bp, 8 predicted proteins | sample 041ome_9_FD_132420 | JGI IMG/M metagenome (GOLD analysis project Ga0181607, IMG submission 132420) | Coastal salt marsh microbial communities from the Groves Creek Marsh, Skidaway Island, Georgia - 041413US metaG (megahit assembly) | ecosystem: Environmental > Aquatic > Marine > Intertidal zone...
ACGCTCGCGAGCGATGCGTCGACGCGGGCGGCGACGGTCGGGGGCGGAGAGGGCGGGACGAGGGCGCGCGAGGCGGACGCGACGGCGGACGGGCGGGACGACGACGACGACGCGCGCGCGAGGGTCGACGCGGGGGTCATGCGCGTGCGCTGGACGATCGCGGAGGGACAGGGGCGGGGGGAGGACGCGGTGGTGCCGGTGTACTCGTTCGACGGCGAAGCGCGAGGATCGGTGGAGCTTCCGGGGCGGATATTTGATCAGCCGTTGCGCGTGGACGTCGCGCACCGCGTGGTGCGGTGGCAACGCGCCAAGGCGAGGAAGGGTTTGCACAAGACGAAGTCGCGCGGGGAGGTCGCGGGGTCGACGCGGAAGGTGAGACCGCAAAAAGGGTCGGGGCGCGCGCGCGTGGGGAACCTGAAGGCGCCGCAGATGCGAGGCGGGGGGACGGCGCACGGACCGGTGGTGCGGTCGCACGCGCACGCGCTGCCGAAAAAAGTGCGGCGAATGGGGCTCAAGGTGGCGCTCAGCGCCAAGGCGGCGGAGGGGAAGCTCATCGTTGTCGATTCATTCGCTGGGATGGAGCCGAAAACGCGCGCGATGAAGGCGACGCTCGAGCGGTTGACGGGCGACCTCGGCTTGGCCGCCGGCGGCGAGTTTCACTCGACGCTCATCATCGACGGCGAATTCGAGGAAATGGCGGAGAGCGTCGTGGACGCCGAGGACCAGTTCGGGCCGAGCGAGCTCGTGCGCATGAGCGCTCGAAATTTGCCGCACGTGGAGGTGCTGCCGCAAATCGGCGCCAACGTGTATAGCATTTTGCGTCGCCGGACGCTCATCGTCACCAAAAGCGGGCTCGAGCAGCTCATCGCGCGATTAGACGCGCCGATCAAGCGATGAATAGAGATGAATAGAGTTGTGTTGTGTTAATACGAGCGAACGACGTGATTAGCAAGAGTACGCCTACCAAGTCAAAATCATATCCTTCGTGTAGCCGAGCTCCTCGAGCGCCGGGAGCACGGCGAACTTCAACATCGGCGGTGGGCCGCAAATCAAAATTTGCGTGCGCTTCCCCGGCGGTGGCATCGTCTTTTCGATCATTTCTTTGGTGATGAAACCGCAGAAGTGCGACCAGCCGGCTTTGGGCGGGCGGTCGAGCGTGTAGTCGGCGCTAAACTTGTCGGCGCCGTATTTAGCGACGTCGGATTCAATCTCCTCGCGACACAAAATATCCGCCTCGGTTTGGTTCGCGAACAACAAATTCATCTTCACCTTGTCTCCGTTATCTAAAATAGCGCGCGAGATTTGCAACATGGGCGTGATTCCGCTGCCGCCCGCGATCATGCCGACGCGCGAGCACTTGCGTTTTTCAAACCCGCCGCCCTGCGAACGCAACCGCCTGATCGCGAAGACCCCACCGCCTTCGTACGTTTTCATCCCTTTCGGCCCGTCGAAGTCGCACGAGTCACCGACGCGCAACCCATCGAGGTGTTGGCTCACCTTCCCCCCGAGCGGAAACTTTTCGCACGGCTTGTACGCCTTAATCACAAACGTCACCGAACCCTCTTGATCGTCCGTGCTCACCGGCGTGTACGGTCGCTCGTGCCGCTCGCCGCTCTTCGCGTCCACGTACGACAACCCGACGTGCTGTCCCACGGGCAAGCCCAAGACGTGCGACGGCGTCGGCAGCGCGAACGTCAGCCGCGCCGTGTCCGGCGAAATCTGTTCTCTTCGCGCCAACTTCAGCGCGACGCGCGACGTCCCGAGCGTCTTCGGCGACGCCACCGTCCGCGCCTTCGCTCGACGACGCGCGCTCCCCTCGCGCGTCGCGCGCAGCGCGAGATCGAGGACGACCAAGAGCGCGGCGACCGCGATCCCGAGCACGGTGACCGCGTTGACGAACTCGGGCGTGCCGAACTCTGGGAGCGTCAGCGCGCCCGTCTTCGCGTCGAACAGCGTCTTGGGCAGCGCGAACAGCTCGCGCGGCGCGGGCGCGGGCATCGCGCGCGCAGCGCGACGAGCGTCGGCGTGCGACGCGACGGACGCGGACGCCATCGGCGCGACGCGATCGATCGATTGACGCGACGTCGAACCTCGGCCCGTAACAAAAAAAACGCGCGCGCGGACGGGTGAGGGGGAGGTGTTTATCGTGGTTTGCGTGTATCATGGGCGTTTGATACGCTTGAATATGTGATGTTGGGTTGGTATAGTTGGTTATTACGTCCGCCTCACACGCGGAAGGTCAGGAGTTCGAACCTCCTACCCAATACGCGCTTTTTTTGTTTTGAGAGTGGAAATACTTCTTTTCCACGTATAATACGTATTTCGTCGACTGTTCACGACTCGTCAGCCTCGAGGCACGACTCGTCAGCCTCGAGGGACTCCATACGCGGACGCGCGACGACCGACGCGCGCGCGCCGCGTCGCGGACGCGCGATGCTCGCGGGCGCGCCCCGCGCGCGTCCGCGCGACGTCGGCGCGCGTCGACGACGCCCCGCGTCGCGCGGAAGCGTCGCGGCGCGGACGCGCGCCGCCGCCGCCTCGCGCGAGTGCAGGCACTACGTCAACCTGAAGAACGGCATCGAGGCGCTGCCGACGCTGCGCGACGACCTGGGCGTGCGCTCGTACGAGTTCGTTCGCATACAGAGCTCGCTGCTCGAGAACGGGGACTGCGAGAAGATGATCTTGGAGCTCGACGCGTCGCTGCTGCTCAACCTGGCGCTCGGGCGGTCGTGCTTCGTGTGGGACTTTGGATCGCGCGACGTCGTCAAGGGGCGAGGCAATCCGCGCGCGCTGTGGTACGGGGCGGAGTTCATTCGATACGCGCTGCGGAAGGAGTGGTTTCCCGAGGGCGTGGGGGACGCCGCGCGACGCGAAAACGTGCCGGTGGTGCGCGGGAAGCAAGTCGAGCGCGAGTGGGCGACGAAATTGACCATGTTCGGTCGCTCGGCGAAGCGCAAGATTCGGTATTACAGACAATTCATTCCGGACGACGTGCGCGACGTGCGATTGATCGGGGTGTACAGACCGACGACGCACGACGACGACGCCGAATACTATCGCGAGGTGCTGTTGCGACACGAGTTCGGTGACGGAGGGGACGTTCCGGACGTCGTGCGCGACGAGCGCGAGACGATCGAGGCGATCGAGAGGTTGTCGTACAATATATTTTTTGCCGGCGTGGAGGAGCCGGCGTGGTTGAACCAAAAGTAATAGTAGTCTACGCATGTCAACACAGTCACAGAAACGCTCGCTCACCGCTAACGCTTTTTGCTGAAATAATTCGTAATTTCGTTCTTACGCTTCACGCCGCCACCGGTGGACTTGTCTAACAAGCCCATGGACGCTCGAATCTCGCGCTGAATCGCCTCCGGGAGCTCGGCCAACACGTTTTTGTCGATTTGATCAGCCTTGATCGGACTCGCCGCGGGCGTCGCCGACACCGACGCCGGCGCCTTGGCTGCTTTCGTCGCGTTCTTAAACATCTCCACGACGTCGCCGCTGTCTTTTTCGAGCGACACGAAATTTGATGCCGACACGGACATCCCGGTGATCGACCAACGCTCGCGACCACTGGCCCATTTCGAGAGCAACGTGAGCGCGTCTTGCGCCATTTCGTCCGCGCCAGGTCGCAAAGGACACCGTCGCGAGCAATGCCCACTGCTCGTCTCGCGCTCATCCGGGCTCGAAAGACCTAAAGTCAACAGCTTTGGCACGCGATTCCACTCTTCTTCGTCCGCCTCGCACCGATCGTTCAACTCGGCGGTGAGTTCGGCGAGCCAGTGCTTGGCGCTCGCGATGGAGCGAATCGCCAACGCCCCTCGAAACGTCTTCCCGGTGCCGATGCTTTTCGGCATCTCGCGCGCTTTGACCGGGTCATCATCTAAACCTAAAGACACTTTGCGCACCCACTGCGCTTTTTCTTCCCCACAAACTTCCTCGAGCTTGCGCAGCGGCGTCCTCGCGAGTTCGCCGATGGTTTTCACGTTTAAACCATCCGCGAGCTCGCGTCCAAACTTGGCACCTAAACCGCGAATGCGGTCGATGGGTAATTCATCTAAAAGCGTCGACGTGTGGTCGGGACAGAGTACCGTTTGCGACGCCGGCTTGTTCATCCCACTCGTCAGCTTGGCCAGCATTTTGTTCAACGCGATGCCCGCGCTCAACGTGTACCCGAGCTCGTCCACGCACGCCTTGCGAAGATTGAAACAAATGTACGCCCCCGCGGCGAGAAGTTTCTCTTCCTCTCGCCATTCGCTCTCGTCTCTGTTCCACCACGCCACGGACGCCTCATCAGGAGGTCGCGGTCGAAAATTTCGCATCGGATCTTCTTCTTCCTTCGCCGCCGCCTCGACCGTCGCGTCCCCCGCCGCCGCCGCCTCGACCGCCGCGTCCCCCGCCGCCGCGTTCTCGACGGTCTCCTCCACCGCGCCCGCGCCCAGCACCGGTCCATCCGCGCTGCCCGCCCGCAGCGCCTTCTTACTCACGTATCCTTTCCCGCTCACCGCGCTCGCGCCCGCCGCGTGACTCGTCCTCGCCTTTTCCAAAATCGTCGCCCACGCCGTCTCCTCCAAAACCTTCTTCGCGCTCTCCGTCAGATCCAAGTACGCCTCGTCGATGCTCGCCCGCTCGATCGTCCCTCCGCGCGCCAGCACCGCCGCCACCTCGCGTCCCGCCTCCCTGTACAGCGTCAAATCCGCCTTCGACCGCCGCGTCGGCACCTGCACCACCGCGCACGCCGGCGCCAGCGCCCTCGCCTCGCGTCCTCGCATGTTCCGCTTCACCCCTCTCGCGCGCGCCTCGTACGACACCGCGATCAACGAGTGATTTTCGAACCCATCGCGAAGCTCTCGATCGTCGTCCGGCGCCAGCGCGCGCACGCCGCCGCGCTCGAACGGATTATACTGCACCACCACCAGCGGGACATCCTCCGCCGACGCGCGCCCGTCGCGGCGCCCCGCCGCGGTCTTCGCGCGCAGATCGCGGCGCTCGACCTGGCAGTAAAACGCGTCGAGGTCCAGGTGCGCGACGACGCGGTGCGTCGCGATCGCGCGCGTCGTCATTCCGCGACGACGGACGCGCGCGCGACGGTTGCGATGTCGACGACGTCGCGCGCGATCGCGACGCCGCGGATCGACGCGCGCGCGCGCCGAGCGAGGACGACGCGATCGACGCGCGCGCGCGCGTCGACCGAGGACGACGGTCCGGCGACGTCGCGACGCGCGGCGACGCTGAGGAATGAGGGCGCGTACGCGGTGCTCGAAAAAGTCGCGGCGCTCGAGCGACGAAGCGACGCGAAGGGCGCGAAGCGAGTGCTGCGATTGGAGATCGGACAGCCGGGATTCGCGACGCCGGCGCGCGTGTGCGACGCGGCGGTGCGGGCGATCGAGGGAGGGGAGACGAAGTACGCGGCGCCGAGCGGCGCGCCGAGGCTGCGCGAAGCCGTCGCGGAGTATCTCGTGAGAACGCGAGGCGTGGCGTACGAGGCGGAAAACGTGGTCGTGGGACCGGGCGCGAAGCCGGGGCTGTTTTTGCCGACGCTCGCGTGTTGCGATCCGGGAGATGAGGTGGTGTATCCGGATCCCGGATTTCCGACGTACGCGGCGATGTGCGCGGCGGCGGGCGCGACGCCGAGACCGGTGCCTCTGCGGAGCGATGGCGCGAGTTTCGACATGGCGGCGCTGGAGGCGAGCGTGAACGAGAAGACGAAGATGATCGTGATCAATTCTCCGGGGAATCCGACCGGTGGGGTGATGCCGAGAGAGGACGTGGCGGCGGTCGCGCGGCTGGCGAAAAAGTTCAACTGTTGGGTGATGAGCGATGAAATATATTCGCGATTGATTTACGACGACGAGGAGGAGGGGGGGGAGAACGACGAGAAGATATTCAGCATCTGTGCCTTGGATGGGATGAAGGAGCGCACGATTTTAGTCGACGGCTTCAGCAAGACCTATTGCATGACCGGGTGGCGTCTCGGCTGGGTGGCGTGCCCGAAACATCTCGCTGAGAAGATCAAACTTCTCACCGTACACAGCGTTGGCTGCGTCGCTGCGTTCACGCAAATCGCCGGCGTCGAGGCGCTCACGGGCCCTCAAGACTCGGTGAAGGCGATGCGAGACGAATATCGCGTCCGACGCGACTTCGTCGTCGACGCCCTCAACGACATCCCCGGCATCTCCTGTCCCGTGCCCAAGGGCGCTTTTTACGCCTTCCCGTCTTTTGACTTCCCCGACGTCACCGCCCAAGAGCTCGCGGATTACCTCTTAGAGGACGCCCGCGTCGCGCTCTTGCCCGGCACCGACTTCGGCGCCGCGGGCGAGCGTCACTTGCGACTCTCCTACGTCGGCGAGCTCTCCGATCTCCGCGAAGCCATGGCGCGGATCAAGACGTCTCTGGCCAAGCGCTTTCCCGACTTCGTTTAAACGCCTCGAATCGCCGCGCGCCGGCGTCCGCGAATTTCGCCGCGGCGAACGCGATTTAATAACGAAATCCCGTCTCGTATTGCGCATCTCACGACATCTCCAACACCCCAGGCGCGCGCGATCGGCACACGCGCGCGCGCGACCTGACACCGCGCGTCGACCGCGCGACGCGCGGCGCCGACGAAAAGCGCACGCTTCGTCGCACACCGCGCACGCGCACGCGACCGCACGGCGACCCTCAGCGACGCGCGCGCGGAAGATCGAGCGCGGATCGAGCCAACAACACCCGCGCGCGCGCGACGCGTGCGGTAGAGCGCTCGAGGCGACGCGAGCGCTCGTGAGGACGAAAAAAGGCGACATGGGGCACGCTTCGAACGATGCGAGCGGTCGCGGTCGACGAGGGATGACGTCGGGGACGGCGCTGCGAGCGTTGATGGCGGCGAGCGCGGCGACGTTGGCGCGCGCGAGCGCGACGACTTCGACGTGCGATTATTACATGACGCCCGAGGGTGAGGGAACGACGATCGGGCAAACCGACGCGGGTACTATCATGAATCCGTTCGGGAGCTTGGAGGAGGCGCAGTTGGCGCTGAAACCGGGGCAGACGCTGTGCGTGTTGAGCGGGACGTACGAGCTCGACACGTTCATCGGGGCGGAGATCTTGGCGCGAGGTAATGCCGACGCGCCGATTACCATTCGCGGCTACCGCACGAGCGATGGTGCGGATTTGCCAAAGTTCCGGTTTAGCGGTGGTGTTGCGTTGGATTTTAGAGGTGCCGAGTACGTCACCGTAGAAGACATTGAAGTCGACGGCGGCGCCTCGGAGGCGACTACGGAGGATGTCGTCAAAGCGTGGTGGAATGGTGAAAAGCTCGCGCACGTGGGTAGGACTTGCTTTAGAATTGGTCAAAAGTCGCGACACGTGAGCATCAAGCGAAACGCGTGCCACGACGTCAGTGAGGCGGCGGTAAACGTCGTCGACGCGTTATATTCATCAATCAAGCTCAACGTGTTTTATCGCATCGGTTGGTTTGGTGTCGGCGATATCGCTGCGGTGAAACGCACATACACCGCCGCGGTGGACGAAGACGAAGAAGATGACTATCGGCTGGATGTACAAGGCAACGCGATCTGGGGCGTCGAATCGCACTTGTATGAGCGAACGGAGAATGCTTCGTACTCCAAATTTGTGAAGACTTTCGGCGTCGCTTTGGACGCTGTGGCGGATGAAGATCTACGAATGCGATTTTCCGAGAACGTCATCGCGTTCAACGCTAACGTTGGGATGAAGATCGCGCGTTCGCCGTACGTTGTCGTGAGCAAGAACACGTTCTACTCCGATCCCACCGCCGGCGCGTCTTTACTCACTGACTCAGCCATGACTTCGAAGTTAATTTTGAAGGATAACATCTTCTCCACGAGTCAAAGTGCTGACTTCGCGCTCGATGTGGGCGCATCATATGGTACCGATATCGATCCTGATTTCTTCCGCAACAACATTGTCGCCGGAGGCGGTGCGGTTCTCGATGGCAACCTCACCGTCACGCGTATCTCGTCGCAACTCTTCGCGGACGCCGCGCACGGCAACTTTACCCTTCTTCCGGCGGCCGAAGAAAGTATCAACGCCACTACGGTACCAGGAGTGGATGCGGCGGTTTTGAAGGTTCTCGCTCGCGTGATGAAGGATTTCAATGCCGGTACGATGGCGAGAAGCGAGTGGGTGGCGAAGCACAAGACGCTCACCCAGTTGATCATCAAAACGGCGCCGTCGATGTACACAAAAATCACGTCCACGCGAAAAGGTCCGGAAGACGCATCGGTGCAGCTCACTGATCCCGTCACGAATGAGTTTTTCACGTTGAAACTCAATCCTGCGTACGCGCGCGATCTTTTCGAGCGCGGTGCGTCTCCGTTGGACGGCTCCGAGGATGAGAACGCGTATCCGTTGGATGGCCCCGACGATGAGAACGCGTATCCGATCTCTGTGGGTGCACTCGGTCAAGGTTACCCGTCGAATAACACTGGTTACCCGTCGAATAGCACTGGTTACCCGTCGAGTAGCACTGGATACCCGTCGAATAGCACTGGTTCTGGTTACCCGTCGAATAGCACTGGATACCCGGCAAGCGGATACCCGGCGAACAGCACCGGATATCCGGCAAAGGGATACCCGGCGAACAGCAACGGATATCCGGCAAAGGGATACCCGGCGAACAGCAACGGATATCCGGCAAAGGGATACCCGGCGAACAGCAACGGATATCCGGCCAACAGCGATGGGTATCCAGCGACGCGGACGCCAGCCATGCCGGAAAGCATCGCCGAACAGATAGAAGACGCCGTCGCGGACGCCGTCCAGCAAATTCAAAGTGCCACGGCGAACGCGACTGAGGAGATTGTACAGGCTGAGGCAGAAGCGGTGACTAACGTGACCGAGACGGCGGGAGACGAAGAAGGATCCGACGTGGATGAGTTGTTGGCGGACGCCACAAATGACGTTTCGCCACCGCCGCCACCGCCGCCGCCGCCGAGACGCAAGCCGCCGCCGCCGCCGCCGCCGTATCCGGGCACGGTCCAACCGCCGTCGCCACCGCTTCCGCCGGCACCTCCTCATGTGGATAGCGAAGCTGGCCTCGTGAATGGTCGCATCGTCATTCCCGTACAGGACACGCTCAGAGATTTCCTTCTGGAGAGAATTGAAGTAGTGAACGCGTCCTCGATGAGCTTGGACCATCCGGATGAAGATGTATCCGAAATCGAAGATCTTGAGCCGGGGTGCTACAATCCTCCGCGCGGATGTCCGGCCATATTCCATTTGAGCAACTACAGAGCTCAAGCGGTGTCAGAAGTGTCTGATGACTCGTCCACGTCGTACTCGAGCGACCGAGCGGCGCTCGCGGCGTATCGTGGCGAGCGTTTCGCTACTGAACAGTCACGAGGTTCGGTGCAGGAGTTCGATGCACAGCGGCCGGTGGAAGATAGTCCGTACGGACCGAACATTGATAGAGCCTTCTTTGCCGCACTTGGGATGCAAAAGGAGTCCGCATTCAAACCGAATGAGATCATCGCCCCGATGGCTGTCCTCATGGTCATCGCCGCCGCGGTTGTCGCGAGCGAGAGATTGACAAAGCGAGGTCCAATCGAGGAACGCGCTTCGTTGTTAGCGTCGACTTCTGACGTGGCCGAGCGTGAGGCGAGCAAGTTGCGAGCGATGAAGACGAGAAGGAATGCGATGGTCGCGTCGGCTCTTGCGGGTGTGTTCTTCGTCGCCACCGCCACTTCGTCGACGCCCGGAGCGGCGGCTGTGATGCGCGCAAAGAAGGAGGTGGCGCAGCTAGGCTCTAAGCTAGCGGACTGTGCCGGTAAGTTCTACGTTGTGAACTTACCTTTCTCTTCGTGCGCCGTCAAGGGAAGCGAAATTCCTGTCGGTGCTCGGCCATTCCCTCTCGAAGACTTCATCAAATTTGAGGCTTTCGTCGTCGCGAGGCTCGGTTGGGGTGGATTCTGGTCTATGAAATCATCGGGCTATGAAATCCGTTCCGCCGCTCGTGCGCACGTCATCGAGCAGCTTCGCGTGGTGAACGAAGAAAATGTCACCAACGGCTTGATGAATTATCATCGTCAGTGCTTGCGAACAAAGACGTGGTGCCTTGAAGAGGGGAGCGAAAACGCGTGCTGCAGGGACATGCCGGTGACGGCTGTTGAACAAGAAGAAGATGACATGGAGTTCAACACGTACGACTCGATCCTTCGCAATTTGTGCGGATGTGCGTTGATGATGGATAAGACACCGACGGGATGCGGACAAATCGACGCTCTTGGACGAGATTTGTACTGCGATAGAATGCGCGCGATGGGGATGGGCGACGATCTCCCCGCATGCTGCGATGCTCCGAACCCGTTCCGCGTGCAGGAATGCCTATGCAAAGGAGACGAGAATCACATGGCGTACACATAAACTTGATGAATAGAACTAAACCTTACAATATGAAATAGCAAGATTAAGTAAATGAACAAAAGATCGCGGGCGTTGTGAAGAAGACGTCGGCGCTTCTCAGCGCTCGTTCGCTCACCGTCGACGCGACGCAGTGGTGATATCGTCCTAGATCGCATCATGTCATTCCATCCCCGTCACTCCGCCTTCCGTGATCTGGAATTCAGCTTCGTCTTCTTTCAGAGTCGGACCTTGAAGCACTTTGAGCACGCGCGCCTCGGCTCTGCCCTTTCTTACCATCAGACGAATCGTAGACGCATGGGCCAAAACGTGCCCCCCGATCGCCTTCTTTGGTTCAACTCCCGCGAAAGCCATGCCCCCCGGGTCAGATTGGACTTGATTAGTGAGCACGACGGCGACGTTGAATTCTTCGGCAATTTTTCGCAAGCGAGAGAGGAACTGATTGAGTGTCTGCTGTCGTTCGCTCAACTCTCCTCTCGCGACGTAATCCACTCGAAAAATCGCCATGATGCTGTCGACGACGAGTAACTTGAAAGGTTCTTCAGCCATTTTCGCGCCAATAGCGATGAGAGCATGCATCATTTGATCGACGGTATCCACGCGAGCGACCATGACGTTCGATAAAACGGCGTCAGCGTCCAGTCCAAAGCGGTTCGCGATTTGAACGAGGCGGTCTCCGCGGAAGGTGTTTTCGGTATCGATCCACGCCACCTTGGCGCATCCACCGCCCATTTCCACCGGCATTTGCGTCGTAACGGCAATAGTGTGACATAGCTGGGTCTTGCCGCATCGCCACTCGCCGTAAATCTCCGTGATCGCTCGACTTTCAAATCCGCCGCCCAAGATCGCGTCCACCGCGGCGGCTCCAGATGTAATATGCACCACATCCTTGCGTCGCTCTGCATCCTCCGCCGCCGTGACAAATCCCCCAGCTTCGCTCTCCGGTAACAGTTTGACCGCACCTTCCAAAACCTTATCCGCTTTAGCGTCAGAGAAGCCTTTGACCGCGATGATCGCCTTTCGCGGAAACATCAACAACTGTCTCACCGTGACGAATCCCGCGTCTCTCAACTTTTTTATATCCGTCGCCGACACCCCGCTCTGCTGCAGCGCATCGATGGACACGATGTTCGACTGTTCCTCCGCAAACGTCACCCCGGCGTCTTCTTCCACGTCAACCCTACGCAATCGAGCGTCGTTCGTCTTCGTCAGTCGCGCGCGCCGATTCGATCGCGTCGATTCGTCTCTCGGAGTCTCGGAACCTCATAAACGTCGTTTCTCCCCTCATCCGCGCTCTCCGTCTCCGCGAATCGTCGCGCGCGAGCGAGACATTCCTCCGCGCACGCACATCGTCTCCTCCGCCGCCGCCGCGGCGCTCTTCTTTCGTCGCGCCGCCGTCGTCGACATGTTCGCGTCGCGCGCGGTGTCTCGGAAGAGGTGCCGAGTTTCGCGTCGGTCGTCGCGTCGCGCGCGCGCGTCGCGCGCGCGCGCCGGCGCGCCGTCGGGCGATCGGGCGGTGCGCTCGCGTCGCGTTCGCTCGCGTGCGAGCTCGCGAGGTCGGCGTCGCGCGCGAGGTCGCGCGTCGAAAAGTGAGGCGCGCGGCGACGGGCGCGCGGCGTTCCATTCGTCGTCGTCGTCGTATCAAAGCAATGCAATCGCTAATTCTCTACGCGTGTTTCGCGAGCGCGCGCGTGATCAAACCGATAAACTCGTCGTCTTCGATGAGCTCCGACATCGCCGCGCGCACGGCTGCGGGATTGAGCGCGGAAGACGTCGTCGGCGGCGCGGATTTCGCGACGGATTTCGTCCTCGGCGCCGAGGCGGACGTTCCCGTAATCTTACGCGGCGGTTGTAACACCCGCGTCGGCGCCACCGATTCGCTCCCTCTCGCCCCGTTCCCGATGGACACCGATCCCATCAACTGCGCCATTAAATCTCCGCCCGTCGGCGCGCTCGTCGCCTTCGTCGTCGTCGCGCTCGCGAACAATCGCGCCGCCGCCTCCGTCGTCGTCCGCGTCTCGCTCCCCACCTCGTTTCCCTCTCCCCGCGCCCGCGCCTCCGCCAGCACGCCCTCCAGCACCGCGCTCATCGCTTCGCACTCCTCCGCGTCGTGAAACCATATCCCGTTCACCTCTCGTCCGACGCGATACATCAAATACGGCGGCGACCGCTCCAGCTCGAATCCCGCGCCGCCGACGCGCTGTCGCAGATTCTCCGTCCCGCACCGATTCAGCACCACGAACGCGTCTCGCGGTTCCGTCGCGCGTCGCACGACGAACAGCGCCCCCTCCACGTTCTTCCGCGCCCACTGTCGCGCGTCCGCGTCGAATCCGTACAGCACCGCGTGTTTCGAGTGCGCGACGATGCGCTCGATCGCGTCGTCCTCCTTGCGCAGCACGCGCAGGTTCATCGCGCTCGTCGCGTCCGTGAGCGCGAGCGCCGCGGGAGCGTCGTCGAGCTTCGGTTTCACCGTGCGCGGCGGCATGGCGGCGAAGCGTCGGACGCGCGTCGGCGTCTGACGCGCGTCGCGAAGGGGCGAATCGAAGCGAACGCGACCGCAGAGATGCGCGCGCGGAGCGCGGTGCGCGCGGCGACGCGAGCGATCGAGCGCGCGATGACGACGCAAAGCGCGACGACGACGACGGCGCGGAGCGCGACGACGACGGCGACGACGACGCTGTGCGTGGTGACGCACGAAAAGTTGTTGAATTCGCGACCCCTGACGGAACGATTGCGGGCGGAAACGCCGCGCGCGTTCGACGTCGTCGTCGTGTCGAACGAGGAAGAGATCGATAAAATGAGGCGCGAGCGCGCGGACGGGGACCTGGCGATGCTGTGGTGGTTCGCGACGAAGGAGGTGACGACGGCGTTCGCGAGTCGACGAGACGTGGCGGAACGCGTCAAGTGGATGCACAGCGGGAGCGCGGGAGTGGATCATTTGATGGCGATTCCGAGCGTGCGCGAACATGCGAGCACGCTGACGAACGGACGAGGGGCTTTCTCGGCGAGTCTAGGCGAGTGGGGGGTGTTCGCGTGCATGCACTTCGCGAAGCGGGTGGACGCGATGCGGGCGGCGCAGCGAAGGAAAGAGTGGATACGGATGACGGTGGGGTTGATCGAGGGGAAGAAACTGGTCATCGTCGGATACGGGGACATCGGGCAACACGTCGCGCGAAGGGCCAAGGCGATGGGGATGAAGGTGTGCGCGGTGCGGAGAACGCCGGAGAAGACGGATCCAAACGACGACTACGTCGAAAACGTCGTGGGGTTCCACGCGTTGAAGGAGACGTGCGCCAAGGCTGATTACGTACTCGTCGCGCTGCCATCGACGGAGGAGACGGATAAGATGATCAACGCCGACGTATTGAGCGCGATGAAGGACACGGCGGTGCTCATAAACGTCGGTCGCGGATCGACGGTGGACGAGGACGCGCTCGTCGACGCGTTACGGAACAAGAAAATCGCCGGCGCGGCGTTGGACGTGTTCGCGTTGGAACCGCTTCCGAGCGACCACCCGTTCTACACCATGGAAAACGTGCTCATGAGTTTTCATTGCGCAGACTTGACGTCGGATTACCACGACTTGGCGCTCGACTGCTTCATCAAGCACGCCGAGCAATACGCGACGAACGCCCCGTTCACGAACGTCGTCGACAAGCGGCTCGGATACTAGCGCATCCCATCGCCGCCTCGCGCGCGCGCGAACCGACGATCGCCTCCTAATACTTTGTTTTCGTATTACATCAAAACTTGCTCTTGTCGACGCATCGCACGTCCTCCGCCCCCACCTCGTACTTTTCGCAAATCAACGCCGCCAACTGCTCCGAGTAATCCCCTTGCAAGTCCAGCTCATCCCTCCCCGTCGCCCCCTTCGTCACCGAGCACCCGCACGCGAACTTTTTCCCGAACGCCTTGCTCGCCTCCTTCAGGTCGACGTCGAACCGCTCCAGCCCGACGACGTTGGTGATCATCTTTTTCCTGTTCCGGCTCAACCGCGTCACGACCACCTCGCGCGCCTTGGACTTGGATTTCTTCTTCGACGTCGTTTTTCGCGTCGCGTCGTCGTCGTTCTCGCCGTCGTCGTCGTCGCGCGTCGCCGCCGCCGCCGCCGTCGTCGTCGTCGTCGCCGTCGCGTCGTCGTCGAGCGCGACCCGCTCGAGCGCGCGCGCGGCGACGCGCGCGCAGCCGACGACGTCGCAGTACTCGAGCGGGCACGCGCACGACGCGCAGTACTCGACCTCCATCGCGTCGCGGCGCGGCTTCGGGTCGCGCGTCGACGGCGGCGCGATCGATGCGCGCGTCGTCGAGTGGCGACGGCCGCACACGCGCGCGCGGCGACGCGCGATGCCGCGCGCGCGCGACGCGACGCGCGAGGACGGCGCGCGCGGTGACGTCGCGGACGCGGACGCGGACGCGG
>Ga0181607_10003012_pt1 | contig 14784 bp, 16 predicted proteins | sample 041ome_9_FD_132420 | JGI IMG/M metagenome (GOLD analysis project Ga0181607, IMG submission 132420) | Coastal salt marsh microbial communities from the Groves Creek Marsh, Skidaway Island, Georgia - 041413US metaG (megahit assembly) | ecosystem: Environmental > Aquatic > Marine > Intertidal zone...
AAATAAAGCCTAAAACTATGGGTCAAGCTCTTAGAATTGATGGAATAACTCCAGCGGCTGTATATATTTTGTTGTCACATGTTAAAAGAAGGTCTATTAAGCATATAGCTTAATGGATCAAGAAATTTTAAATTCTTACTCTAAACTTAATGATCTAAATGTTTCACGTGAAATATTTTTAGACTTTGAAAACTATATATCCCTAATTCTTGAAAAAAATAAAAAAATTAACATAATAAGTAAAAATATAGTGTCAAAAAACGGAATAATTGAGCGCCATATTATAGATTCAGCACAAATATTTGATTTTGTTGAATTAAATTGCAATACAATTACAGATTTAGGTTCAGGAGCTGGTTTCCCAGGAATTATAGTGGCAATTATACTAAAAAACATGAAAAATAAAATGAATGTGCATCTGTATGAAAAAAGTTACCATAAAAGCCATTTTTTAAAAGAAGTTTCAGAAAAATTAAATTTAAATACTAAAGTTTTTCAAAAAAATATTTTTGAGATAAAAAATTTAGAGACAGGAACAATTATGTCAAGAGCGTTTAAACCTATGCCTGTTGTTTTAGATTTAGTTTATGAAAATTTTTCGAAATATAAAAATTTAATTTTCTTTATGGGGAAGAGTGGAAAAAAAGTTTTTGAAAATTCTAAAAAGAAATGGAAGTTAGAGTATATAGAAAAAAAAAGTTTAAATAATGAAGACTCATTTTTAATAAATATAAAAAAATTAAAAAAAAAGAATTAAAAAAATTTTAGATAAAATTAAATGCAAATTATTTCTGTAATCAATCAAAAGGGTGGAGTGGGAAAAACTACAACCGTAATAAATCTTGCAGCTGGATTATCACAACATAATAAACAAATTTTAGTTATTGATCTAGATCCACAAGGGAATGCAACTACAGGTCTTGGATTATCAAATATGAATAACTCATCAGACGATACAATTTATGGAGTCTTGAATGGAACTAAGGAAATTTATCAAGTAATTAAGAAAACCCAATTTAAAAATTTGGATTTGATAACTTCTAATGTTGATTTATCAGGTCTTGAGGTTGAAACGGCAGATGATGCGAATAGGGCTTTTATTCTGAAACGCAAATTAGCCTCTTATTTAAATGATTCTAGAGGATCCTATGATTATATACTTATCGATTGCCCACCTTCACTTAGCTTGTTGACTGTCATGGCCCTTGTATGTTCGGGATCGCTCCTAGTCCCTTTACAGGCAGAGTTTTTTGCTCTCGAAGGTTTAACACAACTTATGAAGACAATCGAAAGAATAAAAGTGAGTTTAAATCCAGAGTTAAAAATTAGAGGTATACTTTTAACCATGTATGACAAAAGAAACAAGCTGTCTTCACAAGTTGAAAAAGAGGCTAGAGATTATTTTAGTGAAAAAGTTTATTCAACAGTTATACCGAGAAACGTAAGATTGTCAGAAGCACCCTCACATGGAATGCCAGTATTAATTTACGACAAATCATGCCCAGGCAGCAAATCTTATTTTAGTTTTACAGATGAATTTCTTAATCAAGAGTCGGTAATAGGGAGTGCAGCTTAATGGAAAAAATTAAAAAAGGTCTAGGAAGAGGCTTATCCTCATTGATAGGTGAAGTTAAAATTGAACAAAATAAAAATCGATTACAAATTAGCGATCTTGTTCCAAATAAATATCAGCCAAGAAGGATCTTTGATGAAAGTAGTCTAGTAGATTTGACTAACTCTATTAAGGAAAGAGGAGTTATACAGCCAATCATAGTCAGAAAGTCTAATGATGATGAAGAAAAATTTGAAATAATAGCAGGAGAGAGAAGGTGGCTTGCAGCACAAAGAGCTGGTCTTCATAATGTTCCTGTCATAATTACAGAAGCTGATGATTTAAAGTCATTAGAATTTGCAATTGTTGAAAATGTACAAAGACATGACTTAAATCCTCTTGAAGAAGCTCAAGGCTATAAACGTTTGATCGATGATTTTAAATATGATCAGGACAAGGTAGCAAAATTTATTGGAAAAAGTAGAAGTTATATTAGCAATTCTCTAAGGTTATTAAGTTTGCCCACCGAAGTTATTGCATTGATAGAAAGTCAAAAACTTACCGCAGGTCATGCTAAAATTTTAGTTGGTCTAGAAAACGCAAGTTTTGTAGCCAACAAAATTATAGAGAAAAAACTTTCTGTAAGACAAGCAGAAAGTTTTGTTAAAATTTTTAAAAAGAAAACTAAGAAAATTTTAGTAAAAGATATTAATATTAGAGATTTAGAAAACTCTATAACTCAAAAAATAGGTATTAAAGTTTTTATAAAAAATAAAAATAATAATAATGGCACAATCACATTTTTTTATAAAGAAGTAGATCAATTAAATAAGATTATAGAAATCATTAAATTGAATTACTAAATAATCTAAACCTTTCCAAAATAAAATTATTTAATAGCTGTTGGGAAGCAAATGAATTTTTTTTTATATTTAGTTCTAAATGATTAATTTCAACTATTAAAAATTTGATTTTTTCTAAAGTTAAGTTCTTCAATTGATGTTTTATAATTTCTTTATCTTTCCAAAAAATTGGTGGTCTAAATGATGCCAATATTTGATCTAGGTTATTATTTTTTTTTAATATCATTTTAATACTCTTTAGTCTTTTGAGCCTCTGAATAAGCAATCTTACGATTTTTATAATTTCTTCATCGTAGAGATTATTTTCATTTAATATTTTTAATGTTTTTTTCTCATTTTTAGCAAGATAATTATCCACCAGTTCTGAAAGATCATAATTTTCAGCTAAATTAGTAAGCCTTTTAATTTGATTAAGATTAATTGGATTATTGTTATTTGAGAATAATGTTATCTTTTCTAATTCATTTTTTAGATTTATTCTGTCTCCTTTTGATCGCTCTATAATTAGATTTAAAATTTCTAATGAGATTTTAATATTTTTATCTCTTAAAAAATTTTGAGAAAAATTTATAAGAGACTGATAATTATCTTCATAAAATGCCGAAGCAATTGTATTGCTTTGTTTTTCAAAAAAATTTCTTAATTTTGATTTTTTATCTAATATTGAAGAATTTATAATTAACCAAATATCGTCAGGATCGTTTTCAATAATATCTTTAAGATGAAGAAAAATTTTATCTGTAGCTCTGTTTATAATAACAGTTTTTGTAGATTCAAATAATGATTTATTAAAAATACTTTCTTTAAAATTATCAGCATTATTCAATATTTCTGATTCATCATAATTTATAATATTTTCTGAAAATTTTTTTTTAAAGATTGTATTAATTGTCTCTTCAATCAAACCTCTATTGACGCCATGAAAAAGATAATATTTTATTTTTCTATCTATTTTATTTTTGATATCAAACTGCTTAATTATCATTTATACTCAAAAAAAGTATTATTTCCTGAACAATTTGATCCAATAAATTATTTTTTATTTGATTTTGATACTTAACTAACTCAAATTTGTTATTTTTCGATCCATAAGAGAAACTTTTAGAAAATATTTTAGATTTAATAGTTTTTTCTCTGTTAAGAATTTCAACATTAACAGTTAAGTTTGATCTATAAGAGCTCACATCACCTTTAGAATTTTTTGAAGTTTCAGTTATCGAATGTATAGACTTTATAACTATCTCATTGAGAGTATTATCTAAATTATTTTGAACAATACCAGTGGATTTTGTTAATTTATTATTCAAATCAAAGTCACCCTCAAAAATTATATTCTTAAATTCTAAATTATTTATATTCTGATTTAAAAAAACTGGGTTATAACCACAGCTAGAGATTATCAGCAAAACCATATATAAATATTTTTTCATTAGTTTATTATAAAATTTATAATTTTATTTTTAATATAAATTGTTTTTAAAATTTTTTCATTGTCTAAATATTTTTTAATCAATCCTTTTTCATTTATTTCATTAATAATATCTTTTTCTTCTAAATCTTTTTTTGTTGTAATGAGAGATCTTTTTTTTCCATTGACTTGAATAATCACTTTTGCAATATCATCTGTAAGAAAATTTTTATCAATTTTTGGCCATTGAATTTTTTTTTTAATTTTAAATTTTTCATAACATTCATTTGCTATATGAGGAACAAAAGGCATCATTAAAATAATCAATTTTTCAAAATTATGTTTTAAATTTTCATAATTAGTTTTTTCATTAGATATTTTTTTATAAAAAGTATAAGCCTCATGAAAAGCCGCAATTATGACGTTGTATCTAAATTTGTCTAAAGCAATGTTAATCTTATTAATTAATTCATTAGAAAACTTTTCTAATTGTTCATTTTTTTCATTCAATTCTTGATTAGTGATATTTTGTATTTCTTCACTTAAAGTCCAAAATTTTTGTATAAATTTATATGATGATTGCATCCCTTCTTCTGACCACTGCACATCTCTTTCTGGGGGACTATCAGCTAAAATAAAAAATCTGACGGCATCAGCTCCAAATTTATTTATTATATTTTGAGGATCTATAGTGTTTTTTTTAGACTTTGACATGGATTCTAACGGCCCAACAATAATTTTTTTCAATGGTTTTTCTTTTAAAAAAAAATTTTTTCCATCATCAGATATAACTTCATCTGGACTATACCAGTTACCTTTTTCATCTTTATAAGTTTCGTGACAAACCATACCCTGTGTAAATAAACCTTTGAATGGTTCCTTGATTTTAATATCTTCTTTATTTAAACTAATTGCTCTCATAAAAAATCTTGAATACAGAAGATGAAGAATCGCATGTTCAACTCCTCCAATGTATTGATCTACTGGCATCCAATATTTAATTTTTTGAATATCAAAAGGAGATTTTAGATTTTTAGGAGAACAAAATCTTAAATAATACCAGGATGAGTCTACAAATGTGTCAAGAGTATCAGTTTCCCTTCTATATTTCTTACCATCAATAGAGACGTTCTTCCAATCAGTTTGGCTATCTAGAGGGTTTCCATTTGTATTAATATTTATATTTTCTGGAAGTTTAACAGGAAGATCTGATTTAGGTATTTTGACTATGTTATTATTTTCATCGTAAGCAATTGGTATTGGGCAGCCCCAATATCTTTGTCTTGATATGCCCCAGTCTTTTAATCTGTAATTTGTTTTTTTATTACCTATTCCCTCTTTTTCCAGAAATTTAATAGCTTCAATAATTGACTCTTCTGGAACTTTAAGGCCATTAAAAAATTTTGAATTAATTATAATTCCAGGTCCAGTATAAGCTTCCTCTGTAACTAAAAATTCATCACTTTTATCATTAGGTTTAACAACAGTTTTGATTTCTAAATTATATTTTTTTGCAAAATCGAAATCTCTCTGGTCGTGTGCAGGACATCCAAATACAGCTCCCAGTCCATAATCCATTAAAACAAAATTTGCAAAAAACACAGGAACTTTTTTTGTTTTATCCAATGGATTTATTGCTAATAAATTTGTCTTAAAACCAATTTTTGTTGCTTGAGCAATAGATTCTTCTGTGGTTCCTGTTTTTGAACATTCAATTTTAAATTCTTTAAATTTATCGTTTTTTTCAAAAAATTTTGAAATAGGATGGTCAACTGAAATTGCTAAAAAGGATAATCCAAATAGGGTGTCAGGCCTGGTTGTGTAGCATTTTATTTTATCAATTTCTTTATTTCCTTCTATTTTAAAACTAATCTCACAACCAAATGATTTACCTATCCAATTTTTTTGCATAGTTTTAACTTTTTCAGGCCACTCATTTAATTCTTTTAAATCATCAAGGAGTTCTTCAGAAAATTCAGATATTTTGAAAAACCATTGATTTAATTTTTTTCTCTCAACTAACGCACCAGATCTCCAACCCCTGCCATCTATCACTTGTTCGTTTGCTAAAACTGTTTTGTCAATTGGATCCCAGTTGACATAGCTTTCTTTTCTATAAACTAAACCTTTATCTAACAGATCTAAAAATAGTTCTTGTTGATGTTTGTAATAATCAGGAGAACAGGTTGATATTTCTCTATCCCAATCAATGGAAAGACCTAGTTGCTTTAACTGGGATTTCATCATATTTATATTATTTTCAGTCCATTTTTTTGGATCAAGATTGTTTTGTTTGGCAGCATTTTCCGCAGGCATACCAAAAGAGTCCCAACCCATTGGATGCAAAACATTATAACCATTTATAGCTTTATATCTTGAGAGCACATCTCCTATGGTATAGTTTCTAACATGACCCATGTGTATTTTGCCCGATGGATAAGGAAACATTTCTAGACAATAAAACTTTTTCTTATTTATATTTACCGCAGATTTAAAAGACTGATTAGTCTCCCAAAATTGCTGCCATTTATTCTCAATTAATTTAAAATTATATCTCTCCACTTTTAAATTTATTTAAACTTATATCTTTTTATTTTTTTTTATCTTTTTCTTTTGTGGGAGTTGAGATGGTGTAGGGATTATCTTTTTTATATTTTTCAACACGTTCTTTCTCATATAAAGCAGCCTTTTTTAAAATACTTAAAGTTAGTTCTGCACTTAATTCGTTTCCGCTTTTATTTATTTTACAGTTTGAAGAATTTATTTCACATTCTTTGACAAAAATATCTATATCTAATGCATCAGATCTAATTTCATTTGTTAAAAATCTTACTGAAATCTTTATAGACTCTTTTGGTGAATTATTTTCAGAGTACCAGTCTGTAATAACCACTCCACCGCTATAGTTTGCAGAAACTAATGGCATAAAATCAAGAGTATCTAGGGTTGCTCTCCATAATGGGTTGGAATTTGCAAAATCGTAATTTGTATTACCTTTACCGACATTTGAAAGTCTAAATCCTCTACCTTCCTCCATATTTTTTTTAACTCTTTCTTTTGGATCAGCAGGAAATTCTCTTGCATCTACCTTGCGAAACTTTAATGTATCACCACAACTAGAGGTAAATAATAAACTTATTAGAAGTAATATAATTGTTTTAATTTTCATAAAAAATATGGATAAAAATATTTAATTAACACAATTGTTTTTAATTGAAATATAATTGGGTATACACATATAAATCTTATATAATCTCAAACCATATAAAAAATATGTTGCAAAAATAACACATTTTTTAATAAAAGTTTCAGTTTAATTAGTTTTTTCAGTATTAATCGTTATTTTGCGCTATTTAAAGCCTAATTATAATTAATTATAAACAATAAATAGGAGTAATAAATGAATAAACTAAAAAAAGTTGGTTTAACAGCTCTTGCTACTACACTTGTTGCATCTTCAGCTTATGCTGGTGAGCTAAGTGTTAGCGGTTCAGCTGGAATAACTTACAGTGGAATAAGCTCAGCTTCTGACGCAAATCCATTTTCAATGGGTAATAGTGTTAAGTTTAATGGAGGCGGAGATCTTGATAACGGAATGTCTGTTGCTGTTTACTACGAATTAGATGATGACATCATGGATGATTACAATCTAACTTTAGATTTAGGTGGAAGTGCTGGAACATTTACGTTTTCAGGTGATTCAATGAACGCAGGTGGTGTAGATGCTGTAAAAGATATCGTTCCTTACGCATACACTCCGGTATATGAAGAAACTAACAGTACAGATAATGGTTTAGCTACAACATCTGGTAGAAACCAAACTGGTATGTTAGGTTATGCTAACTCTGTTGGACCTTTAGGAGTTTCTTTAGGTTACAATCCAAAAAATAGTACTGCTCACGCAGATTCAGAATCTTCAATTGGTATAACATATGCTACACCAATTGATGGATTAACTGCTGTAGTAGGTAGATTGGATGACGGTAAAGTAGCTGAAAACGATACTTATGGTTTAAAATACACTATGGGTAACATAACTGCTGCATATCAAGTCACTAAAGTTAACTACGATGCAACAGCTACAGCTGACCAAGATGCTGCACACTATGGTATCTCAATGGCTGTAAACGAAAATTTATCAGTATCTGCTGGTAGACAAGTTGTTGAAATTGATAACGCTGTTGATGATGAAATCAACACTGGTATTCAAGCATCATACACTATGGGTTCAATCTCTATAGGTGGTGCATTCAACACTGTTGATAGTGCAGGCGGTACAGCTGGTGCAGATGTAGAAGCAACATTACTTAACGTTTCTTTTGCATTCTAGTCTAGTTTAGATACAATTTATAATAAAGGCCCCTTTTTAGGGGCCTTTTTTTTATTCAAAATAAGATATTCCAGCAAAGTTATTTAGATTAAGTAAAGACATTTTTTTCTTATTAAGCTTTGAAATTCCACCTAATACCACAATCTTTTTTTTAGTAAGTTTTGAAAGTATTTTAAATTTATAAATACCTAAATAATTCTTATTCTTTTTAAATAAAGATGATAAAAAAATTTTCTCAACCTTTTGAATTTCTTTTAATCTTATTTCTTTTATATTATGGGCTGAACCAATAATTTTAAAGTTTGTTTTATAAGAGTAAGATAAATGTTTTAAACTCTTATTAAATGCTGGAATATAAACACCATCTAAATTTAGTTTTATTGCTAATTTAAAATTATTTGATACATAAAATTTAATCGATTTTTTTTTACAATATCTTTTAATTTTTAAAATTATGTTTTGATCAAGTTTTTCTTCTGAGTAATTTCTATAAATAATTGCAGTCTGCTTATCTTGTTTATCAATATTATTTGTATCAAATTCTTTTATAAAGTAATATTTATTCACTATATTTTTATGCATAATACTGTAAAAAATTTATTAGATATCGAAAATAATATTAAAATTTATCTTAGCAAAATAAATATAATTAATAATCCTAAAATTGTAGCGGTTTCCAAGACTTTTAAAATCAATAATATTATGCCCCTCATAGAGTACGGGCATATTGATTATGGCGAAAATAAAGTGCAAGAAGCTGTTGAAAAATGGACAGAAATTAAAAAAAAAAATTCAAAAATAAAGCTACACATGATTGGAAAACTACAAACTAATAAAGTTAAGCTTGCTGTACAATTATTTGATTATATTCATTCAGTTGATAGCACAAGATTGGCAAAAAAAATTGCTGATGAGCAATATAAAATAAATAAAAAAATTAAAATATTTTTACAAATTAATATTGGTAATGAGAGCCAAAAAACTGGCATTAATAAAAGCAAAATTCAAGAGTTGATTTTCTATTGTAAAAAAATTAATTTAGATTTAATTGGTTTGATGTGCATACCTCCTTTAGATATTGACCCAGAAGGTTATTTCAAAGAGATGAAAAATCTTAACAGACTTTCAGGTTTTAATGAACTAAGCATGGGCATGTCCTCAGATTTTCTTGTAGCCGCCAAACATTTGTCTACATATTTAAGAATTGGATCGAGTATTTTTGGCCCAAGGTCCTAAGCAATATTTATTTTCGAATTTTTTTTAATTATTTTAAGTAAAATTAAAAAATCTTTTTTCTTTAAAGCAATACAACCAGCTGTAGGTTTATAATTTTTTGTGAGATGGATAAAAATACAACTTCCTTTTCCAACAACTGGATTTTTAAAATTGTATTTAATTGGAATTAGCAAATCATATTTATAATCTTTTCTTTTTAATTTTTCATGTTTTATATTTTTTTCTATTTTAAAGGGTCTATTATATTTTACTGGAAAACCAACATCATTACACCAGCCCATTTTTTTTTTAATTTCTATACATTTCAATAATGTTGATGGTTTTGTTAATCGGTCTTTTCTATAATATAAATTTTCAATTCTAAAAATTCCTTTTGGTGTTTTTTTGTCTCCTTCCTTTTTATTATATGTCGAACCTTTTTTTCCAATACAACATTTAAATTTAAAATCATCTATTTGAAGAGTGTCTTTATTTTTAACATAAATTATCATATGCTATTTTTTTTATGAATGCCCAAGATTTAATTATATTCAAGTTTAATGGATTATATCAAATTTTTAAGGAACTTGATTTAAAATTTAAGATTACTTCTATAGATAATCAAGTGTCCCTAAACGAAAAATTAAAAAAAAATCAAAGTTATTTAATTTTATCAAATAAAAGATACCAAGGCATTGATAATCAATTTATCTTAAATGATAAACCAATTAATATTTTTAAACTAATTGAAAAAATAAATACTGAATTTTTAAAAATACAATTCAACCAACATTCTGAGATAAAAGTAAATAATTATACTCTTGATCTCAATTCTAGAGCAATGTTAGTAAATAATAAAAAACTTAAGTTGACAGAAAAGGAAATCAATACAATCATTTATTTATCAAAATCAAATAAACCAGTAAGTGTTGATGAGTTACAAAAAAAAGTTTGGAGCTACCAATCTGATATAGAAACTCATACTGTTGAAACTCATGTTTATCGACTACGCAAAAAAATTTTAAACAAATTCAATGATAATGATTTTATAATTAGCAAAATAAATGGATATCAAATTAAATAGCTAAAAATTTATTTATTAAAAATTCTAATTAAAATAGTTAACCTTGAAGAAAGCAAAGAAGTCTTACAATAGATACAAATTATATTTAAAGTCTTGCCCCAATTTGCTGTATAACTTTTGTAGACATTTCAGTACCCTTTTCGAGACATTCTTTTGTAGATAATTTATTAATGTGTCCATGTAAAAAACCAGCAGCAAAGAGGTCTCCTGCACCAGTTAGATCGACAATTTTTAGATTTTTTTGTATATCACTTTCAATAACCTCATCACCTTTAACTGCAATTGCACCTTTTTCCCCTCTAGTCACAATTACTAATTTATTAAGTTGTTTTGAAAAATTTACAACATCACCAAAATTTTTTGCTTCAATTAATGAAGTAATCTCTTGTTCATTAGCAAATGTTATATCAAGCTTATTTTGAACTAGGTTTAAAAAATTAGGCTTATGTCTTTCTACACAAAATAAGTCAGACAGAGACATAGCAACTTTATTTGCATTATTTATAGCTTTATCAAACGCTTTCTTGGGCTCACCTTTATCCCAAAGGTACCCTTCTAGCAATATTATTTCACTTGATTTAACTACATCGATATTAATATCATTTTCATTAATTTTTCCAGCAGTTCCTAAGAATGTACACATTGTTCTTTCTGAATCTGGAGTTACTAATATTAAGCATGTACCAGTTGGTAATTTTTCTTTTTTTTTTGAATAAAAATATTTTACATTTTCTTTTTTAAGTCCATTTTCATAATCCTCACCAAATTTATCATTTGAAATTTTACCTATAAAACCTACTTCATCACCAAGCTGAGATATACCAACTATAGAGTTTGCTACAGAGCCACCAGAAACTGTTTTTTCAATATTGAGATTTTTCAACAAATTTTGAAATTCATTTTCGTCAAAAAATAATTTCATTGTACTTTTTGTTAGATTATGGTTTTTAATAAAATCATCATCCACTTTACAAATTACATCTATTATTGCATTTCCTATTCCTAAAATTTTCATATTAAGCTTTTTGGGTGATAACAGATTTTTTTCTTTTAGGATAGCACGTAGTGCATATTTTACACGTTAAACCATAACAATCTCTTGCTTTACAATATTCCCTACCATAAAAAATTATTTGTAAATGAATTTTTGACCAATATTTTTTAGGAAATATCCGTTTTAAGTCCTTTTCAGTTTGAACTACGCTCTTTCCATTTGTTAAACCCCATCTCTGTGCAAGTCTATGAATATGAGTATCTACAGCAAAAGCAGGATACCCAAAACCCTGAGACATCACCACACTAGCAGTTTTGTGGCCTACACCAGGTAGTTTTTCGAGCTCTTTAAAAGTTTTTGGTACTCTGCCTTTGTGTTTTTCTAATATTTGCTTTGACATAAAATAAATACTTTTAGCTTTAACTCTAAAAATTCCAATTTTCTTAATTAATTTTTCAATTTTTTTTCTTCCTAATTTTACAAAATGTTCTGGTTTATAGTATTTTGGGTATATTTTCTTTGTTACATTGTTAACATTTACATCAGTACATTGTGCGGAAAGAAGGACAGAAATTAATAGTGTGAATGTATTTTTACTTTTTAAGGGAGTAGGAGTTCTTGGATATAATTTATTTAAAGTTCGGATAATGATTTTTGCTTTTTGTTTTTCATTCATTATTCAAAGTTAAGCAAATCCCTCATGGAATATAATCCTGGCTTTTTTTTCATCAACCATTTGGAAGCTTTTAAAGCTCCATCCGAATATAGTGTCCTGTCAAAAGCTTCATGGTTTAAAGTAATTATTTCTTTTCCATTTGAAAATTTTACTTCGTGTTCACCAATTATTTCCCCTTTTCTAATTGAATTAAAATTAATTTTTTTGCCAAAAGGAAACAATTTTTTATTTAAAAACTTATTACCAATTAAATCATATAAATCTTTATTTTTTCCATTAGCTATACCTTTTCCAAGCATTAAGGCTGTACCTGATGGATAATCTTTTTTGTGTTTGTGATGCACTTCAAATATTTTACTCAAATATTCATCATTAAGTGATTTAGAAGCAATCTCTGTTAAATACATCAATAAATTTACACCTAAGCTCATGTTTCCAGATTTTAAGATAGGTATCTTTTTAGAGTATTTTTTAATTTGTTTTTCTTGGAACTGGGTAAACCCCGTTGTACCAATCACAACTCTTTTTTTGAGTTTGAATGCTATTTTTAATATTTCAATTGTACAATTAGGTACTGTAAAGTCTATAATGACATCTGTATTTTCAAATGCTTTTTCAGAGTTTATTTGTGGTTTAATATTATAAAATTTTTTATCAACCATCCATCTTTCAGTAAGAGAAACTAATTTAAATACTTTATTTTTATTAGTTGATTTAATTAGTTGTTGCCCCATTTTGCCAAGGCAACCAGTAATTGATATATTAATTTTTTTCATAATTTAAATTTTATATTTAAACTTAATTAAATCTTCTTTGTAATATTCATTCATTTTTTTTATTAAACTACTATCTAAATTTTTTTTCCAATCATTTTCAGGCCCTTGAAAAAAAAATTTTATTTTTCTTTTATCATGAACTGAATATACATTTTCTGCAAATTGACCTTTTTCTTCTAAATCTTTTAAATTTTTAAATTTAGTTGAATTCAATGCATTTTTAAATTTTTTTTCGTCAAAATTATCATTAAACCTGCATATTGTATTAACGAATATTACTAAATCTCTAAAAGTTCTTTCCGGGTCAGAAAGCATATCTTCATACCTTATTGTTAGCCTTCTAAAAAAATTATTTCTAAGCCAAGATTGATAATTTATTCTCCAAGAATTTATTATATTTGTTTTTGCAAAGTTTTTTAAATGTTTATAATCATTTAAAATAGCATTATCATTTTGGAGAAATTTAAGTGCTTCGTCATATGTTTTAAAATCGTTATGGTTTTTTATTGACGTAATAACATTACGTGGGTCTCGCACAATATATATAACCCCAAGAGAATATTTTGGACTTGTAAAGTCTTTACCAAAGGCTGTGATTAGAGAATTATGAGTTTTGAGAAACTTAATTTTTTTGTTATCACATATCCTTTTTTGCGACTCTTCCCAATGTTTGTAAATTTCTCCCTCTTTTACTATACAATTAAAAAATTGTTTATTTGGATAATCTTGAATAATATTAAGTTTTTTGATGTCAAAAATCCCATCTTCACAAAAATAATAAGCTGTAAGAAACGATCTTACCCAGGTATTTCCACTTTTTGGGTATGAGGCTATCCAAATTATCATGTTTACTAATTAAACTAGGTAGTCTTTTTTTCAAGAAGTAAATTTAATTGTTCCAAAAACTTTTAGCTTTTTTAAAGAATTGTTTGATGCTTGGATTTGATTTTTCATTCTCAATTTCTCTAAATTTTTCTAATAGTTCTTTTTGTTCCTTATTTAATGAAATAGGAACTTCAGTATTAATTTGCACATATAAATCACCATTACCATTTCCTCTCATATATGGCATTCCTTTATTTCTTAATCTAAATTGTTTACCTGACTGTGTGCCTTCTGGTATTTTTATTTTAGCTCTTCCACCATCTATTGTTGGTATCTCAATTGTTGTTCCAAGTGCTGCGTCTGCAATTGAAATTGGAAATTCAAAAAATAAATTTTCATCTGATCTTTTAAATAATTCATGAGATTTAACATTTACGAATAGATACAAATCTCCATTGGCTCCACCTTTAGAGCCAGCCTCACCTTTGCCAGCTAATCTAATTCTAGTTCCATCATCAACACCTTTTGGAATGGTAACGCTAATTTTTTTAGAAGTTTGTTTGACCCCATTTCCCCCACAATCAGAGCATGGATTTGTAATTTCTTCACCACTACCAGAGCATTGGGGACAAGTTTGTTGAACTGTAAAAAAACCTTGATTAGATCTTACTTTTCCATTTCCACCACAATATGTACATCTATCAGCTGAAAACCCAGGTTTTGAACCATTTCCTTTACATGTTCCACATTTATCAGATGAAGAAAATTGTATTTCTTGTTTTTTGCCCGAGTAAGCTTCCTCAAGTGTTATGGATAAATCATATCTTAAATCTGAACCTCTGTTATTTGATCTCCGTCTATTAGTCCTTCTTCCTCCACCACCAAAGTCTCCAAAAAAGTCCTCAAATATATCTGAAAAATCAGATCCACCAAATCCCCCAAACCCACCAAAACCTCCTTGGCCACCACCACCATTTTCAAATGCAGCATGACCAAAATTATCATAATTTTCTTTTTTACTTTTGTCTGAAAGAATACCGTAAGCTTCACTTGCTTCTTTA
>Ga0181607_10003017_pt1 | contig 14772 bp, 16 predicted proteins | sample 041ome_9_FD_132420 | JGI IMG/M metagenome (GOLD analysis project Ga0181607, IMG submission 132420) | Coastal salt marsh microbial communities from the Groves Creek Marsh, Skidaway Island, Georgia - 041413US metaG (megahit assembly) | ecosystem: Environmental > Aquatic > Marine > Intertidal zone...
TAATCTTATTTGGTCAAAGAAGTTATTAACAGAATTTAGCCCAAGATCTAAGCCTATTTTCAAAGTTACTAAATTGTTTGAATTTTCTAAAGCTTTTCTGAAAGTCATTTCACCATAAGACTTATCAGAATAATTTTTTGGTATCCAAATTGGTAAATTTGGACCCTGTTCAAGGAGTATATTAGAGTCTAAGATAATTGAATTTGGAAGATAACTTCTATTTTCAAGAGCCTGTGCATAAATAAATGGCTTGATAGAAGAACCTGGCTGTCTAGAAGCTTGATACGCTCTATTAAATTTACTTTCTTTGTAGTTAACACCCCCTACCATAGCTAAAATATTTCCATTAAAAGGGTCCATAACAACAACAGCACCATTTATTTCTACCGGCTGACATAATATAAAATTATCCTGAATGTTAGATACAAAAACATAATCATTGATATTCAAAAAATTAGTAGGTTTGTCTTTTTTAGCACCAAATAAGTTTAATTCGTTTTTAACCAATATTTCAGTTTCATTTTCAATAAGTTTTAACTCAACATTATTTGGATGAATTTTTTGAACTTTAGCTATTTTCCAATTTTTTTGATACTCAGTATTTTGAATTGCTTCTAAGCTATTAAAACTACCACTCCATTTTTTATATTTTTTTTCAAACAAAAGTAAATTATCTAGTAAAGATTTTTCAGCAATTTTTTGAATATTTTGATTAATTGTTGATTGAATATAAAATGCATTATTAGCATCTTTTGTGGAATTATTTAAACTATTTAAAATAAAATCAGTTTTATAGTCGAGTTGATATTTTTTATTATTGCGTTCAGAAACAATTATTTTTTCTTTAATTGCAATTTTGTAAGCATCATCTGAGATGAATCTATTTTCATTCATTTGCCTTAATACATAATTTCTTCTATCAAAAGCTCGCTCATAGTTTTTTTTTGGATCATAATTATTTGGACCCTTTGGCAGAGCTGCTAAGTATGCATATTCATGAATATCAAGATCAAAAATAGATTTATTAAAATAGTTATTAGCTGCAGATGCTATTCCATAAGACCTTCTACCAAAATAAATTTCGTTTAGATATAATTCTAAAATAAATTCTTTGGAATATGAATTTTCAATTCTTATTGAAAGTATTAATTCTTTTATTTTTCTAGAAATAGTTTGGTCATTATTGAGCAAGATATTTTTAACTAACTGCTGAGTAATTGTAGACGCTCCAACATAATTATTGTTTTTCTCAGAATAAATATTTCTGATATTTACAAAAAAAGCATTGGCTATTCCTTTGATATCAAAACCCTGATGTTCAAAAAAAGTTTTATCTTCTGCAGAAATTATTGCATTAATCATTTCTTGAGGAATATCCTCATAGTTCAGGTAAAATCTGTCTCTTGTACCTACATGATATAAAAGATCATATTTTTCATCATAAATTTTAGTTATTTCATTTGGGAAATATTCAGATATATTTGAATCTGGTAATTCTTCTTGAATATTCCACAAAAAAATAATCAATGAAGAAATGCTCAGTATAAATAATAAAAAAATGTATTTTAATAATTTAAAAAGTTTCATATCAGGTGATCATTATTTTACCTGTAATTTATCATATCAAAGGAATTTACACACATGTCAAAAAGAATTTTTATTGATGGAAGCATCAACTCCGAACTATGTATTATTGCAACAGACGGTCAAGAAATCAACTATTTCGACTATTCTGACGACTTAATAGCAAGTAAAAAAAACAATATATACCTTGGGATTGTCTCAAGGGTAGAGCCATCATTGCAAGCAGCTTTTATAGATTTTGGATCTGAAAAAAAAGCTTTTTTACCTTTTGATGAAATTCACCCAAGTTATTTCAAAATTCCCCATAATGAGAAATTAATTGAAACCAAAGATGATAAAAATAACGATGCAGAAGAAGAAAAACAAAATAGAAAGAATTTTTTATCATTTTATAGGAAATATAAGATTCAAGATGTTATCAAGAAAGATCAAGTTTTATTAATACAAATTGTTAAAGAAGAAAGAGGTACTAAAGGAGCAGCAATAACAACTTTTATTTCTCTACCTGGAAGGTACAGTGTCTTACTTCCAAATAATTCATCAAATGGAGGTGTTTCCAAAAAGATATCAAATCCCCTTGATAGAAAAAGACTAAAAAAATTACATGACGGATTTAATCTTCCAGATGGAATGTCAATTATTATTAGAACTAATGCTATATCTGCCGAAGATGAAGACATAATAGCAGATTTTAATTATTTAAGAAAATTATGGACTAAAATTAGAGAAGAGACTTTAAAATCAAAGGCTCCAAAGCTTATTTCAGAACTAGATACTCCAATTATTAAAGTTGCAAGAGACTTAAATCAAAGATCAGTTGATGAAATTATATTTTCAGATTTAAAAACAATGAAAGAATACAAAAAACTAGAGAGTGAATTCAGTGTTAATAAAAATAAAAAGATAACGCACTATAAAGAAAAACTACCTTTATTTGAAAGTTTTGGCATTAAAAATCCAATCAATTCACTTAGTGAAGAAAATATTTATATGAAGTCAGGCGGTTATTTGGTTATAAACCCAACAGAAGCTTTGACAAGTATTGATATCAATTCTGGGAGATCAACATCTGAAAAAAATATAGAAATCACTGCTCTAAATACAAACTTAGAAGCTTGTGAGGAAATATTTAAACAAGTGCAATTAAGAAATATAGCAGGCTTAATAGTAATTGACTTTATTGATATGAGCATCAATGGAAATAACAATAAAGTTGAAAGGAAAATAAAAGAATTATTTTATAGAGATAGAGCCAGAGTTCAACTTACAAAGATTTCTCAATTTGGATTAATGGAGATATCAAGACAAAGAATAGGCCAAAGTGTTTATGAAACATTTTATAAAAAGTGTGAATGTTGTAATGGAAATGGACTTAGAAAAACAAAATCAATTATATTTCATAATATTATATCGCTTATAAAAAATCTTAATTCCTTAGATAAAACTGATGAATATGAAATTCAAATAGATAAAACATTTTTTCAAGAGAATAAGGTAGAACTAGTTAAAAGAGTAAAGGCATTAAAATTAAAATTTAATGTAAAATTTATTGAGGTAGAAGAAGGGTTAATGCATAAAGTCTTTGAAATTGATAAAAAAATTCTTGAACTAATTAATAATAAATCTAAAGAAAATATCATTAAAAATAATATACCTGAGTCTAACTCAGATAAATCTTATAGAAGAAAAATTAAGAAGAAGTCTATTGAAGAAATTACTTAGTTTTTTTTTATTATTTGTATCATTACCTTCTTATGCATACGAAATAATAAGAGATCCTATATTTGAGAATTATTTTAATTCATTTAAAGAAACAAATGAAGATCTCAATACAGTTTTATTAGTGGATAGCAATGAACCAAATGCTTTTGTATTTGGAAATAAGATTTATTTTACTACTGAATTAATAAAATTGATAGAAGATGAAGATGCTTTGAAGTCGATTTATTATCATGAATTAGGGCATATAAAAAAAAAACATTTCGAAACAAGAAAAATTAAAAATGAAAATAATAAAGGCAAGAAAACTCTAAGTAATATATTTTCAATTGGATTAGGTATTTTAGTACAAAATGCTGATTTAGCTATCGCTTCCATGTTAACGTTAGATAAAAATTTAGTTAATGATCTATCAAGACACTCTATTCGAGATGAAATACAAGCAGATGACTTTATGTTAAATAAGATTGAAAAAAATAATTTGAATACAAACGGCTTAATCAATTTTTTTAAAACTCTACCAGATCAAAAAAATCATTATTTTCAAAGCCATCCGAGGGCATCTGAGAGAATTAATCTATTAAAGAAATATTCGAATAATAACAAAAACAAAAACTCAAATACTTTTGAATGGATAAAAGCAAAATACTCAATGAATTCAGAAATTGAAGAATTCAATCAATTTTTTTTAGATTTAGAAATGGGAATAAATAGTGAAAATGAACTGTCTAATATGATTGAGGAGTCAGTAATTAAGTATGAATTATATAAAAAAGGTTTTTTAGTAGATCAAATTGATGAAATTTTTCTAAATTTAATAGAAATTAATAACAGTAGTTATTTAAAACTAGAATTTTTAAATAGCATTCTAGACTTTAATTTAATTAAATATTATCCCACTATTGAAAAACAAAAACATAACAAACAAATACAAAAAGAATATTTTTATTTCTTCCTAATTGGGAAATATTACAATTTAATTGATAAGGTTGATTTGGCTAATTTTTATTTTTGTCAGTTTTATCAACTATCTCAATCTTTAGATAAATCTAATTATTATTGTAAAAATTATGATATAACAGCTATTCCAGAAATAGACACTTCGTATGCCTTATTTAAATAGAGATCAAATTATAGAATTAATTAACAAAAAAAATATTGTAAGTAGCGAAATCATTAATTCTCTTCAATTACAACCCGCATCTCTTGATTTAACTCTTTCAAACAAGTGCTATCGCATTAAAGCCTCATTTATTCCAAATGAAAAGCCAATTTCAAATATAATTTCAGAGTTGTTGCTAGCTAAGATTGACCTAAAAGATGAATTTCTGTTAGAGAAAAATTGTATTTATTTATGTGAACTTAATGAAAAATTAAGATTACCTAAGAATATCAAAGGAAAAGCTAATCCAAAAAGTACAACAGGTCGATTGGATATATTTACAAGAATTATAACTGAACATGGGACGGAATATGATTTTATTGATTACAACTATAAAGGTAAACTTTTTTTAGAAATAATCCCCCAATCTTTTAGTATCAAAATAAAAAAAAATACCTCTCTTAATCAAATTAGATTTTATAAAAAATTTGATAGAGATATGCAAAAAAAAGAACAAAAAATATCAGTTCATATTAAAAAAGGAACTATTTCAGCTTATAAAGCAAAAAAAATAACATCTTCAATTAATATTAATAAAATTAATTATTACCATAAAGAAATGTACTGGGAAAAAATAATACCTAAAGAAGATTATTTCATAATTGAAAAGGATGAATTTTATATTTTAAGATCAAAAGAAAAAATTATTATACCAAATAATACAGCAGCAGAGTTAGAACCATTTAAAGATAGTTTTGGTAATTTTAGAGTGCATTATGCTGGTTTTTTTGATCCGGGATTTGGAGCAAAAAATGGTATTCCGGCGGTTTTAGAACTAAGGGCTTATGATACACCATTTATTATAAGAGACGGTCAGCTTGTAGGACAATTAAATTATTATAAGATTGATGAGATAAAAAATAACTATTACGGTAAAAAAATAAAGTCAAATTATCATAATCAATCTTTAAAACTTGCAAAACAGTTTAAATAAAATGATTATAATTGTTTAATTTTTGACACGTTGAGGTATATTTCACCAAATGATTGACAAAAAAACTTCAAATCAAATTGACCTACTTATTAAAAAATTAAAGGACAATGACTTAGGATCAATAAAAGTTACTGATAAAACAAATAGTATTGAAATTACTAATGCAATAAGCTCTACTTTACAAAATGCTCAACAATCAGCTTCTAAATCAATAATTCAAAATTCACAACCAGAAGAACCTTTAAATATCCTTAGTATTGATAGTCCTATGGTTGGCATCGTTTATATGACCCCAAAACCAAGCTCTCCACCCTTTGTAAAATCTGGTCAAAAAGTTAAAAAAGGAGATACCATCTGTTTAATAGAGGCTATGAAAACATTTAATGAAATAAAGTCAGATAAGGATGGAGTTATAAAATCTATTTTAGTTAAAAATGGTGAAGCTGTTGAGTTTGGTCAACCATTATTTGAAATTTCATAATTGTTTAAAAAAATATTAATAGCAAATAGAGGTGAAATAGCTGTTCGTATAATTAGAGCTTGTAAGGAGCTTGGAATACAATCTGTAGCAATACACTCCGACGTAGATACAGACGCAATGCATGTTAAATTAGCAGATGAAAGTGTTTGTGTTGGGGGCGCCCTTCCCAATCTAAGCTACTTAAATATTCCAAATATTATGAGCGCAATCAATATAACAGGTGCAGATGCTGTCCATCCAGGATATGGTTTTTTAAGTGAAAATGATAGATTTGCAGAAATACTTGGTAAACATGAAGTAAAGTTTATAGGTCCTTCTTCAAAGTCCATTTTAGCTTTAGGAAATAAAAGTAACGCACTTAAAATTGCCGATGAATATAATCTTCCTATTTTAGGAAATAAAGATGCTAAAAATATTAATGATACAAATGAGGCTTTGAAAATTGCTAATGAAATAGGGATGCCAATTGTGATCAAAGCAGCATACGGAGGTGGCGGCAAAGGAATGAGAGTTTTTAATAAAGAAAGTGAAATAAATCAATACTTTTCTCAATTAAAAACTGAAGCAAAAAACTATTTTGGAGATGACACTATGTATGCTGAAAAGTTTTTAACAAATGCAAAACACATAGAATTCCAAGTAATATCAGATCCTAAAAATAAATATGCAAAGATTATTGGCCAAAGGGATTGCTCTATTCAAAGAAAAAATCAAAAGATCATAGAAGAACTACCCTCTGAATTTGTAAAAATAAAAGATTTAGATAAAATTGAAAAAAATATTGAAGAATTATTAATTTCTAATGAATATGAAGGCCTTGGGACTCTTGAATTTTTATATCAAGACAATCAAGTTTATTTTATAGAAATGAATACTAGGCTCCAAGTAGAGCACCCCGTAACAGAAGAAGCCTATGATTTAGATCTTGTTAAAAATCAAATTATGGTAGCAGCGGGATACAAAACAAACTTAGACAAGTTAGTTTCAAATGGTCATACTATTGAATGTAGAATTAATGCTGAAAATGCAAAAGATTTTTCTCCAAGCCCTGGTACAGTTAAATTTATTAATTTACCTGGTGGTCGTGGTGTAAGAGTAGATACCGCACTTTATTCTAATTATAAAGTAAATCCTCATTATGATAGTCTTATTTTAAAGTTAATTTCGAAAGGTAAAGATAGAAATGAAGCTATTGCTATTATGGAAAGAGCTTTAAATGAAATCATCATAGATGGTATTAATACAAATATTGAATTACATAAGTGGATACTTAAACAACCAGCATTTGTAAAAGGTGAATACAATACAAATTGGTTAGAAAAAAATATATCTAAGTTTAATTAGTACAATTCAATAATGAAATCTCATATATCTTATTAGAATATATATTTAACTCATCTGTATATTTAAAAAACCATCCTATAAAATTCTGATTTTTATTTTTTATTTTTATTAATGCAATATTATCTATATATTTGTCAAATTCTAAAAAATTGCATGATACGAGCTCTAAAGTTAAGTCTCTAAAAATATAATCATCAGAAAAATCAATTTGATATTTGGTAGAAGAGGATTTATCTAATAGCAATAATGAAACATTTTTATCTTTTGCATACAAAGAAGAGTAAAAAAAAGAATTAATTAAAAATGAAATTATTAATAATTTCTTCAAGGGAAACAGCATCAACATTATCTTCTGTACTATCATTATCCAAGAAATATTCATTACTTGTACCTAATATAATTTCAATATACGGAGAGCCAATAAAGCCACTTTCAGCTATTTTAAAAACAGAGTCTTTAGGTATTTGAATTTCATTGTAATAAGATGTAATAACTGAGGCTAAATAAGTATTTTGATCAAGAGAAATTTTCGAAACCTCCCCCACTTTGACACCTCTTATTTTAACATCACCTCCAATACTTAGTGCTCCAATATCAAAAAAACTCGACTCTAAAACAAATTCATCCTCAGTATTTTTAAATAAATCAACTTTTGATGAAATATATATAAAGCTGAAAACGCATAATAATAAAATTGTTATACCTAAAATAAATTCAAAATTAATATTTCTATTCATTTAAATTTCCCAAATATCTTAAAAACATATCTATAGAATATGAATCTTTAGTATCAGTAAAAAGATAACTTTCATTTTCAATTATATCACCAAAACCTGGTTCAATTAATAGAGATTTTTTTCCAAAAATACCATTAGATCTTATTAAAAGTATACTATCATCAGGAATATCTATTATAGGATCTATGATGCCCTCTACCACCACCTCATTATTTTGATTTAATGAAATTTTATCAACTATTCCTATCTTTAAACCTGCCATCTCTACATCAGTGCCTACTGATATACCCTCTACATAATTAAAAATTGATTTAAATTTTATTTCTTTATTAGAATTGCCTGAGGATTGATAAAAAGATGTTATTAAAAAAAATATTAGGATTGAAAAAAAACCAATTTTGAAATGAAATGATGATGAATAAGAGTCAATTTCAGATACTATTTTGGTTGCCAACTTTGATAACCTTTATCCAATTTGTTTTTATGGCTCGTTATATGCTTTTGTGTTCTTCTTTTTATATTACTGATTAAGTCATCTTGTGAAATATTTGTAGTAATTATATTATCTGAAGTTCCATGAAGCCAATTGTGATAATCAGTTGGTAAAGATTCAGGACCTAAATTCGGAGCATAGACAACCCATCTCTTATTAATATTAGATTTGTCATGATAAAACTTATTACCTAGCGAATCTTCATGAACAAGTTTACCATTGAAAAAAGAATATAGTTTAAAACCAAGTGACATTTAATAAATATTATAAGAAATCAATGCATATTGTAATAGTAATATTTATAATTAGCATAGCCAATTTAGCACATCCACTACATGCAAAAATAGCCAGTGTAATTGGTGATCCACATACAGGTGAAGTTTTTTTTCAAGTAAATCAACATACAAAAAATTATCCTGCATCATTAACTAAAATTATGACGCTATATATAATTTTTGAAGAGTTAAAATATGGAAATTTGGAATTAGACGAAAAAATAACGATATCAAAAAACGCGAATAATCAACAACCATCAAAATTAGGCTTAGGAGTTGGAAATAAAATAACAGTAGATAAGGCTATTGATGCATTAATTATAAAATCAGCAAATGACATAGCAGTTGCAGTAGCTGAAAAAATTGAGGGAACTGAAAAAAAATTTATTAGAAAAATGAATAAATATGCATCAGTTATGGGTTTAAAAAATACTAATTTTGCCAATCCTCATGGGCTTCCTAATAGATCTAATTTATCAAGTGCACATGACATGTTTATATTAAGTTCAAGAATAATAAAAGATTACCCAGAGTACTTAGACAGATTTAAAAAAACAAAAATGAAAATCAATAATAAAACATATCAAACTCATAATAAATTAGTTCAAAAATATAAACACTATATAGGAATGAAAACGGGTTATATAAGAAAGTCAGGGTTTCAAATCTCCTTATTAAGGGAAAATAATGGAAAATATCTTTTAGGTATTTATTTTGGTGGTAACTCAGCTAAAGAAAGAAATAATAAAATTAATTATCTTATGGATAAATACGTGAAAGATACAAAATCTGAAATTGCTATAAAATCTACTAAAAAAACAAATAAAGAAAAAAAATATTTAGTACAAACATCATCTTTTAAAAAAATAAGTCTATCTAAAAAGCATATATCTTTTCTAAAAAATAAATTAAATTTTTTAAATGATTACAATCATAACATTACAAGAAATGGTAGATATTTTACTACCTATATTGAGTTCGTAGATAGGAAAAATGCAAATTTTATTTGTAATGAAATTAAAAAAAATAAATTAGATTGTCTTATAAAAACTATCTAACTCTCTTAAATCAAGATTAAATTTTTTAAAAATATTAATTAACTTCTCTATTTCTGTTTTAAATAATTCATTTTTAAAATGCTCTAATCTAAAAACTAAACAATTTTGAGTATTTGAAGCTCTTATTAGAAACCAAAAGTCTGATGACTCAACCCTAATACCATCTATTTCAATTAGGTTTGCGCCTTCATAGATTTTTTTTAAATTTGAAATTATATTAGTTAAAAGTCCAAATTTCTCAGACTCTTCGCAATATAATTTTACCTCTGGAGTAGATAGCGATTGTTTATATGGTTTTAGAATTTCGCTAAGAGTATTATTTGAGTTATTTAAAATATTAATAAATTTTAATGATGCATAAATAGCATCATCATATCCATAATAACCGTATTTATAAAAAATATGCCCACTCATCTCACCTGCTATATCTGCATTTTGACTAACTATCATCTCTTTTATTAAAGAATGACCTGTTTTAGACATTAATATTTTAATTCCATTTTTTTTTAAGACGTCAAATAAAATTTTACTACATTTGACATCTGCTACTGCAATTAAGTCATTTTTTTCTTTCTGCAAATCTAAAGCCAATAACAAAAAAATCATATCCGAATAAACTAAATTACCCTCATTATCAATAATACCTACTCGGTCACCATCACCATCAAAAGCAATACCCAGATCAAAAGAATTTTTTTTAACAAATTCTGATAGCTGAACTATATTAGATTTTACTGTTGGATCAGGATGATGATTTGGGAATGTTCCATCTATAGATTGGTTAAATAAAATATTAGTTCCTCCAATTGTATTTATAATTTTATTGATTATAGCACCTATAGCACCATTACCGGGGTCCCAGGCAATTTTTAGTTTATTGATATTAGAAAACTTATTAAGTATTTCGTTATGATAAGGTGTTAATGGGTCTTTAAACTTGATGTTTTTTTTCTTTTTATCTAGATCTGAAGTATCTATGTTATTTAAAGACTTAATTGAGTCACCAAAAAAAGGTTTATTATTAATAATCATTTTTAATCCGTTGTATTCTTTTGGATTGTGAGAACCTGTGATCATAATCAGATTTGGAATTTTATAATATTTGCTTGCAAAATAACTTACTGGCGTTGGTATTAACGATATATCGATTACTTCGATGCCGTAGGAAATAAAATTATCAATTAAAGTGTTTTTAATCTCTAATGAGGAGGCCCTGCCATCATGCCCAATAATTATATGAGATGAATTATTTTCTTTTAATTTTTTTGTAATAGCTAAGGCTATCTTAGAAATATCTTTAAGTGTTAAAGATTTTCCATAAATGCCCCTTATATCATACTCTCTAAGAATTTCAGGATTTATCATAAATTTAATATATATGTAGCTATTGATAAGAACGATAGAAAGCCAAAAACATCTGTGAAAGTTGTTAAAACAATACCTGAAGCAAGAGCTGGATCTATTCTTAATTTATTAATAGTAATTGGAATAATAATACCTACTAAACAAGCAAAACCTAAGTTGACTAATATTGCAAATGATATCGCTAAAGCAAGATTAACACTATCAAACCAATAATATGTTATCATCCCCATTATCAATGAAAGAACTAATCCATTTAATGAACCAATAAGAAATTCTTTAATAACCAAACTCATATAATTCGAATTATTTATATCTTTAGTAGCTATAGCTCTAACATAAATAGTCATTGCTTGAGTTCCCGCATTACCTCCCATAGAAGCAACAATAGGCATTAGAACTGCTATAGCTATCATCTGTTGAAGTTGATCTGCATAAATATCAATCACATAAGATGCTAAGATGGCGGTTAGTAAATTTAAGCCTAACCAAATAAATCTTGAATAAGCAGAGGTAATAGCGCCTTTATAAAAATCATTAACAAACAATCCTCCAAGTTTTCTCATATCATCTTCAGATTCTTCATGATCAATTTCAACAACATCATCAACGGTCATAATGCCAATCATTTTATTATCATTATTAACTACAGGAGCAGAAACAAGGCCGTATTGTCTAAAGGTGTAAGCTATATCTTCGATAGAATTGTCAAATCTTATAAGATGAATATTTTTAAATATTAAATCTTTTAATTTTCTTGATCTTTTAGATCTCAATATTCTTCCAGAAGGTACATAACCAATAGGAATATTATTATTATCTACGATGAAAACATTATAGAAATCTTTTGGTCCCCTTCTCGTCTTTCTAAGGTTATCTATTAAGCCTCCAACCGTCGTATCAGATTTAACTGCTAGATAGTCCCTATTCATCAACCTGCCAGCAGAATTTTCTTCATATTTTAGGCTTTCTTCAATTCTTTCACGTTGTTGAGTTCCTAATTTTGATAAAATATTTACTAATTCTGGGGTCTCGAAATCACTTAGAATTTCCACAGCATCATCCAAATCTAAATATTGTATGAGTCTTACCAGGTGTTTATTTGGTATCATTTCAAGAATTAGATCTCGATTTTCTTCTCTTAAATAGGCTATAAAATCAGGATGAAAATATTTAGTATGAGTTTTAAGTATTGAGGATTGATCGTTTGTAGGTAAACTCTCTAATTTATCAGCTTGATCCGCAGGATGCAGGCCTTTTATGGACTCAATGTATAATTTTTTATTTAACTTTGTCATTTTCAAATGGTGCGGACGAGAAGACTCGAACTTCCACAGGATTATATCCCACAGCGACCTCAACGCTGCGCGTCTACCAGTTCCGCCACGTCCGCAAAAAATAAGGTCAATAATTAATAGTTAATGGTTAAAATAAAACAATTAAAAGGTTATGTAAACTATAGTGACACATTAATTAAAATGGAAGATTTAGTTAAAAAAGTGTCTGAAGATATAAAAAAAGAAGAAATTTGGTTTTTAGAGCATAATAAAGTTTTTACAGCAGGAAGCTCAACACCTAAAGAATTTAATAAGAATAAAATAAACAATATAGAAGTACTTAAGGTCAATAGAGGCGGAAAAATAACATATCATGGACCCGGTCAAATGATAATTTATCCCATCATAAATATAAAGTTTAGAAAATTAAATTTAATAGAATACATAAATCAAATTGAAGAAATATGCATTGATGTATTTCAAGACAATCAAATAGAATTATTTCGTAAAAAGGAAAAAAATAGAGGTTTATGGGTAAAAAGTAAAATTGGATTAAAAAAAATAATATTTATAGGTTTGAGGTATTCTAAAGGAGTAATTCACCATGGACTTTCAATTAATTTTAATAACGACTTAGAGGATTTTAGAAAAATAGATCCATGCGGTCTACATAGAGAGGAAATTAGCAGTCTTAAGGAATTAAAAGTTTTTTACAATAAAAATAAAATTATTAAAGAACTAAAGGAATCATTTACTCAAAAATTTGATTTAAATTTAATTTAAATTTATAAAAATTATTTTGATAGGAAAAAGATAATAATGTTGACATTAACATAAGATTACCAGTACTTTTTTCAAAAAATTTTTTGTCTCCCAATATAGGATTATCATTTAAATAAAATTGAAGTCTTATTTGATGCTTTCGACCTGTAATTAGTTTTATAAGATATGCATTACTATAATTTGGTAAATTTATTTTCCGATATTGAGATTTAAGTATTTTTTTTTCATTATTTTTATTAATCAATATCCCAGATGTTTTTTCAAAGGACTTATGTGTTATCGCTATATAAAATTTATTAACAAGATTGTCTTTAAATAATTTTGATATACCTGAAGCAGCAATTCTGGTTTTAGCAAATATCATTAATCCAGAAGTATCTTTATCAAGTCTATGAACAATATATAAATTTTGTTTCAATAAAGATTCATATAAATCTTTTAGAGAGGTATTTATTTTAGACCCTCTTTGAACTGCATATCCTCTAATTTTATTAATAATCAAAAAATCATCGCCTTGAAAAATAATATGATTATTTAATTTTTTTTTATCTTCAGTAGATAGTTTTATGTTGAATTCTTTATCAGTCCTATCATCAAAGTTATAATAGATATAGACAATATCCCCTCGATTAATAACAGAGTTAGCTTTAGACTTTTTATTATTAATTTTTATCTTATATTTTCTGATTAACCTTTGAATTAATGATAGAGGTATTTTTTCTAAGTACTGATATAAAAATTTATCTAGTCTATTATGATCTTGATCAATTTTAATTTTCAAGCTTTAAACTTATCAGATAGAATAAATAAAAAAAAATAAAAGATAAAAAGATATTAAGGGTAAAGAAAATAAAAGCTTTTAAAAATAATTTTTCATTCATAAGATTAAATAAATCTATATTAAATGATGATAGAGTAGTAAAACTTCCAAAAAGGCCTATATATAAAAAAATATATATCGAACCATTAAATTTATTCAAAAAAAATCCTGCTAAAGCAGAGCCACTAATATTTACTAAAATAGTGGTAATTGGAAGTCCAGCTATGGAAATATTAAGTACTGATAAAAAATACCTTAAAGAAGAGCCTACTACAGCACCAAATATAAGTGCTAAGTATCCATTCATAAAAAAATAAATTTATTTAACGAATTGAATTATACTTGTATGAGCGAAATCGCCAAATCGGTTGCCCTTTTTTATAATTCTAGTGTAACCACCATTTCTATCTTTGTTTTGAGAAGAAATTTCATTAAATAACTTTTGGCAAGCTTCTTGATTGTTGAAAAGCTTTGATAAAACATATTTTCGATTACTTAGATTATCTACTTTGGCTTTAGTAACCAACTTTTCTATAAAGGGTCTTAATTCTTTTGCTTTCTGCGTCGTAGTTGTAATAGTTTCATGTTTGATTAGACTAATTGATAGGTTTTTTAATAGTGCTAATCTATGAGAAGATGTTCTATTAAGTTTTCTTTGTTTAAGACCGTGTTTCATTATACTTTAAATGGATCCTCATATTTTTTTGATAATTCTTCAATATTCTCAGGTGGCCATCCTGGCA
>Ga0181607_10003020_pt1 | contig 14770 bp, 10 predicted proteins | sample 041ome_9_FD_132420 | JGI IMG/M metagenome (GOLD analysis project Ga0181607, IMG submission 132420) | Coastal salt marsh microbial communities from the Groves Creek Marsh, Skidaway Island, Georgia - 041413US metaG (megahit assembly) | ecosystem: Environmental > Aquatic > Marine > Intertidal zone...
GTTATCATCACCAAAAAAGACCCGCTGACCGAGGCCGATGAGCGCGACGGCGAAGAGGGCAAGCTTGAAAAGTATTTCTCAGAGGCACCGGGCGAAGGTGGATAATCCCACATCGTTTGACGACATTCAAAACCCCAGATTCCACGAAATCTGGGGTTTTTTTTATGACGTTTTCCCCGATTTTGGCTGGCAAATGCCCGTCTTTATCGGTGATCTAGGAATCAGGTGTTTTTTATGTTATGTTGCGCAGCATGAGTAAGGATTACACGCTAAGAACGGGAGCTTGGCCGTTTTAGTCATCCCATAACACAAAAACGTTGACGATAACCCAATTGTTGTCGCTAGTGTTTTTTTCGTCTTAGAAAGACGTCAATAGAGGACCAATGAATGACAAAGTCAAAGAAATCTGAATTCCGTCCAAACGATTACGTTGTGTATCCTGCACACGGTGTTGGGCAGATCGTTTCTATTGAAGAACAAGAAGTTGCGGGCATTTCCCTAGAACTTTTCGTGCTGTCTTTTGAAAAAGACAAAATGACATTGCGCGTTCCAACGAACAAAGCAACCGAAATCGGTATGCGCAGCCTCAGCACGCCTGATGTTGTGGACCAAGCGATGAAAACGCTAAAGGGCAAAGCAAAAGTGAAACGCGCCATGTGGTCGCGTCGTGCGCAAGAGTATGAACAAAAGATCAACTCTGGCGATCTGATTGCAATTGCCGAGGTCGTGCGTGATTTGCACCGCAATGACGATCAGCGCGAACAAAGCTATTCTGAGCGTCAATTGTACGAAGCTGCCCTTGAGCGTTTGACACGTGAAGTGGCCGCTGTCGCAGATGGTGACGAAGCGGCAGCAGCAAAGCGCGTGGGCGAGGTATTGGTATCACGCGCCGCGTAAGCGACACAAATTATCCCAACCTTATCAAGCCGCGCATATCCCTGCGCGGCTTTTTTATGCGCGGTCTTTGCGGGTTTCGTCCAGTGCCGCCAAAAGGCTTGCCTCGAGCTCTTGTTCCAGCTCTTTTGCGCGGCTGATATAGGCGTCGTTTTCATGGGCAGGAACGTCATGACGCCAAACCTGTGCCAATTCCAGCAGGGTATGACGGTCATGCTGATAAAAGGCTTGTTCAGCCGCGGCGGCTTCGTAATCGGTCAATCCAAGGTTTTCTAACGCATAACGTCCTGCGCGGAGGCTGCTGTCAAACAATTCGCGCACAATATCATTTGCGCCCGCCTGATACAGGGCAAAGACGTGGTTGCGATCACGTGCGCGGGCAACAATATGCAGGTCAGGCCGTTCGCGCCGCGCGTATTGCACCATCAAAGTTGCCTTATCTGGATCATCAAGGGCAACAACCAAAACGCTGGCCTCTTTCAAACCGGCTGCTTTTAGAACCTCTGGGCGGCTTGGATCTCCAAAGAACCCTTTGATCCCAAAGCGACGCATCAATTGCAGGGTCGTCAAGTCATTATCCAAGACAACGGTTTCAAAGCCCGTATTGCGCACCAACCGGTTTACGATCTGTCCAAAGCGTCCAATCCCCGCGATAATGACCGGACCTTGGGTGTCAACGGCATCTGGTTCAAGATCATGCCCGTTGTCTTGTGACCGTTTTTGCATCGTATCATACAAGATAAAGAGCAGCGGCGTGATCAGCATCGAAAGGGCGACTGCCATCAGCAACCGATCGCCCAACCATTTCGGTAAAACGTGCAGCTGTACTGAAAAGGACAACAGCACAAACCCAAATTCCCCCGCCTGTGCCAACGAAAGGCTAAACAGCCATCGATTGCGGCCTTTGATCTTGAAAACGAGTGTTATGAAAAACAAGACGGCCGCTTTTATGGCAATCACGCCCATGGTAATGGCCAGAAACAAAAGAGGATCTTTTAAAAATCCTGAAACCTTTATCCCAGCACCGACCGTAATGAAAAACAGGCCGAGCAATAGCCCCTTGAACGGTTCGATGTCGCTCTCCAATTCGTGCCTGAATTCTGAGTTGGCCAAGACGACGCCAGCCAAAAAGGTGCCCAAAGCAGGTGAGAGTCCGACTAGTGTCATCAAAAATCCAATGCCTGCGACAATCAACAGGGCAAGAGCCGTATACATTTCACGCAAATGCGCTGCATGGATATAGCGAAAGACAGGGCGCATCAGATAGACCCCTGCCAATATAATGGCCGCGATTGCCCCAAGCGTTGACAGGGTCACCGCCCATCCTGGCAAGCCATCCAGCAATGCGGTTGCGCCATGTGCGGTGTCCTCGGATGGACCACGGGCCAAAGATCCGTCTGGATTGTTGGTCGGGGTGACCACGGACAAAAGGGGCAAGATCGCGAGCATCGGAATGACCGCGATATCTTGGGTCAAGAGAACGGCAAAACTTGATCGCCCGCCTGCGGTTTGCATCAACCCTTTTTCAGAGAGCGTTTGCAACACGATCGCGGTTGAAGACAGCGAAAGGATCATGCCAATTGCGATGCTAGATTGCCATGCAAACCCCAAGATGCTGCAGGCAACAGCGATCAATATAATCGTCAACGAAATTTGCATCCCACCCAAACCGATCAGCTTTTTGCGCATGTCCCATAGCGTTCGGGGCGTCAATTCTAGGCCGATCACAAAGAGCATCATGACAACGCCAAATTCGGCAAAATGTTGTAGATCGTGTGTTTCATTGCCGACCAAACCCAAAACCGGCCCGATGACCAAACCCGCCAACAGATAGCCCAAGACCGATCCTAACCCGAGCCGTGATGCCAACGGCACGGCAATGACCGCTGCGGCAAGATACACAACAGACTGGGCAAGAACGTCGATCATTTACAGGTGTCTTTCAAATTGGGGGTAATTGAGCAGATAACATGCGGTTGGGTTTCAGGTACACACTATCCGTGATTTCCGCACCGCGCCTATCCCTTGGGTAATTTTAATACAACGTTCTGGCCGCTTTTGACATAGCGCAGTTCAGTATCCCCTATCGCGGCGACTTTGCCACCGTCTAACTTGTCGCCGACACTGACCATTTGCCGCCGTCCGTTTGAAAATCGCACCAAGGCGCGTTTTTTAGACCCTGTTCCATAGACACCAAGCAAATTCAATTTATTCAGCTTGAGCGCATTTTTGATGGTCGCTTCTTTGCTGACCTTTGCGTTGGACGGTATTTTTGGGGCAGCGTTTGTTGGCGGTGCCGCTTCGTCGCCTTCTTCTTCGGGGGTGATGACCGCGGATTTACGTGCGGTGTATAAATTCTTTGGTCGCGCTTTGGGTTTAAGAACCTCGTTCAACCCTGTGTCCGCGCTGTCTTGTTCCAGCGATGCCAGCGTCTCTTGGATGCTGTCTTCTAAACTGACGGGCTTTTCCTGTGGCCGCAAAAGACGCAACGCGTCATTTTCGGCTTGGGCCTGATCGGTGGCAATCGTGGCGTCGGGCCGACTGCGGGGGCGCAAATTGATCAGCGGCGTTCCACTGGATGCCAAAAGTGATTTTGCAGTTTCAATCACTGGTTCGTCTGCCTTTTCCTGTTCTGGCCTTACTGGGGGAACAAGACTAGGTTTGCCCAGATATACCAGATGTCCATCAGGTGCCATCGCGCCTTCGGGCGTCGCTTTCACCAATCCTTGGCCATCTAGTTCAAAAATCGTGCCAGAAGGGGCAGGGGGACGCGTGTTTGGTTGAAAACTTTCGCCCGTTAGGCTGGCGTTGGCGTCCAAGGCTATTGCATCTTGGATGGCAACATTTGGATCAATGGACGCGATATAGACGTTGCCTAATGGCAAGGGCGTCTGCGCGACCGGTGCATCGGGTTCGGTTGGCCAGACACCAATCGCGGCATAGATGCGTTGTAATTCTTGTGGTGTATAGATGACGCCTGTGTTGATATCGTCAGGCGTTTCAGGTTCTGGTTCCAGCTCTGCTGTGTCCAGATCGCTGTCTGGCGCGTCAGGGACCACCACGTCTTTGGGGGGCAGGCTTATGGCGACAGGCGTATCGGGTTTATTCGTTGCAGAGCTTAGCGGCTCTGGCGGCAAAACAACGATATCCGTATCGGCATCGGGACCCGAGGACATGTAATAGCCAAACGCGCCACCTACAAAAATGATCAATGCAATCAGTGCCGCAATCAACGCGCTTGGCGCACCAAAGGGTTTGTCCTGAACCACCTGTCCGTTGCGCTTGCCAAAAACGGTCAGTCGTTCTGCATCATTTCGCAAATCGGCCGAAGGTGCGCGGTGGTTAGGCAATGTTAACGGTGCCGCAAAATTGAATGGACGATCTTGTTTTGGCTTTGCCTGACGACGGCTAAAAAACAGGGCTACTGCGCCTTTGGGTTCTTGGGGCGTGTCATCTGACACGACAGGGTCTTGCAACATGTCGCTGGGCGCCTGTGCAATCAGTGTAGCCGCGGTATCGGGCTTGACCGCATCGCAATGATTGCTAGCATCCAAGAGACGTTTTGTTGAAAATATGATCGGCGCGGGTGTGTTTGCTGACGGCGCTTGTGATGCAGGCGGCGTGCCTGGTGCTAAGCGCGATACCGGTTGCATCGAACCCGCAGGATTTTCGGCAAGACCGAAATATGGATAGTCTGGATAGGTTGCAGTATCAGGCTGTGCCGTTATGCCAAGGGGGATAAAATGATGACTTGCGGCAAATTCCTCGGCCTCAATTAGGGTTTGGATCGCCGTCGCAGCAACATATACGACATCGCCACTGATACAGAAATCATAGCGCAATTCCTGAATGGAGTAGGGCGTTTTTCCGTCCAATTCGCCGACGATTTTTTCCAATAATTCAATATGATCCCATGCAGGGTCATGATCAAAATTTAGAAATTTGATTTGTTCGAGCGGGATAAACAACTGGACAGATCCATCCTGTTGTTCAGTGTCTTTCATCGTGTCGCGCAGCGCAGTAATGGCTTGGGGCAGATTGTCAGAGCTTAGCGAGACGTTTTTAATCACAGACCATGACGTTTCGGTTCTGCGCATCAAATCAATCCCGTCAAATGACAGGTTCAGCGCAAGATTAGGAATTGGCAAAGCTGTTTTCGTCATAAAATTCACAGATCCCCTTAGCGCGGCATCTTATATCAACTTGGGACCAAGTAAAAGCAAAACACCGCCTATGGCGAAAATCTGCTCTATGGAAAATAAACGACATGTGTCATGGTTTTTTTATTCAAGAATAGGAGTGAATGGTTTGAAAACGATTGTTTTTTTCATTTGGACGGTGTGTTTGTTCGGAACGGCCAATGCGGGCGTTTTGACAGTACTTGGCACAGCACAAATCGAGGCAGCACCGGATCGGGTCGTTCTAAATATTGGCGTCAGCGTGGTTGATGCCTAAGCGTCAAAAGCGATGACTGCGATGAACGATCAGGCCTCTGATGTCATCAAGATGTTAGAGACCCTTGTTGTAGAAAAATCAGACATCGCAACCCAACACTTGGCCATACAGCCCGACACACGATATGATCCTACGGCGCAGCAAAATGTGCATCTGGGATATCGCGCTGAAACGACGATTAGGGCCACGCTCGCATCAATAGACAGTTTGGCTGACGCGTTAGACCAGTTCACCGAAATGGGCATTGGGACCATAAATTCATTATCGTTCATTGTTTCGGACCCAGAGACCTATCACAAACAGGCGCGTCATCTCGCCATTCAAAATGCAATGCAATCTGCAACTGAAATTGCGCAGTCTGCCGGGGTTTCTTTGGGGGAAATTCTGTCGATTTCTGCGCCGGATGCGCGCATTCAACCACGGTTTGAGACAGTGATGGAGATGTCTGTCGCGGCACCTTCAGCACCGATTGCCGTGAGAACAGTCATGATCCGCGAAGAAATTCAAATGACTTATGATATCAAATAAAGACACCCGCCCAAAAAGGCGGGTGCCGAGATGCGGTTAAAGCGATTTGTTCAGCGCTTGGTCTAGGTCGCGCATCAAGTCTTCGGCGTCTTCGATGCCAATGGAAATGCGCACAACATTTGGTCCTGCACCGGCTGCGACCTGTTGTTCGGTGGTCAACTGACGGTGGGTCGTTGATGCCGAATGGATCACCAAAGACCGCGCATCGCCCAAGTTTGCGACATGGCTAAAAATCTCGAGACTGTCGACGAATTTGACACAGGCTTCATAGCCACCCTTTAGGGCGACGGTGAACAGGCCACCCGCGCCTTTGGGGCAAATGCGTGCAACACGGTCATGATAAGGCGACGAAGGCAGACCTGCATAGGTAACATAATCCACCGCCTTGTGGCTTTCTAACCAGCTGGCGATTTTGGTGGCGTTCTCAACATGGCGTTGCATCCGCAACGACAGCGTTTCGATGCCCATCAATGTGTAATGTGCCGCTTGTGGGTTCATGGTCATGCCCAAATCGCGCAATCCAATCGCGATGCCATGAAAGGTAAATGCCAACGAGCCAAATGTTTCGTGGAATTTTAACCCGTGATAGGCAGGTTCTGGCGCAGATAGGGATGGGAATTTATCAGATGCGGACCAATCGAATTTGCCGCTATCGACCACACAGCCACCCGTGACCGTGCCGTTGCCAGTCATGTATTTGGTGGTGGAATGTACAACCAGTGTCGCGCCATGTTCGATCGGGCGGCACAAGTATGGCGTCGCGGATGTGTTGTCCGCGATTAACGGGATACCTGCGGCATCGGAGATGGCCGAAATCGCATCCAAATCGGTGATATAGCCACCCGGGTTTGCGATGGATTCACAAAATACCGCGCGGGTATCGTCATCTATCGCAGCTTTTACTGCGTCTAAATCGTCGAAATCAACAAACTTGGCGGACCAACCAAATCGTTTAATCGTTTGGCTAAACTGCGTGATTGTTCCACCGTACAAGCGCGAAGAAGCCACGATGTTGCGGCCAGGGGCCATCAAAGGGAACAATGCCATAATCTGTGCCGCGTGACCCGATGAACAACAGACCGCACCAACGCCACCTTCGAGTGTGGCAATGCGTTCTTGCAGCACGGCAACGGTTGGGTTTGTCAGGCGGGAATAAATATACCCGACCTCTTGCAAATTGAACAAGGCGGCCGCGTGATCGGCGTCGCGGAAAACATATGCGGTGGTTTGGTAAATAGGTGTTTGACGCGCGCCTGTTGCGGGATCAGGGCGGGCGCCTGCGTGAATTTGCAAAGTGTCGAAACCGTAAGTGGGTCCGTTGCTCATGTGAATGCTCCTGTAGGTATAACTGGTGTCAGGTTAGTTTAGGTTTTGCATGGGGACAACGGGAAAATCATACCTTGGACGCGGCTGCCTGTCCTGTGGGCGTCAACGCATATGTGCCGCGGGTGACACGTTCGAACCAGCCGTAATAATTGTCGCGCATGATGCGGGTTGCTTCGGGAATATTGGTCTGTTTGGCAACCTGTGCCCCTTGGCTTGGGCCATGCTGCAACAGATAGGCCGCACAAATTTCAGCGCGTTGTCGGTAGTTGGTCAAAATGTTTTGGGGTTGAGAACCACCCATATTGGGGTCGCCAATTCTGCGATCAAAATCGGATTTCAACCGCTTGGATCGTTTTGTGTTTATGCGACGTTCAAATGGTTTTGGTGTGGCATATTCTTTGACTGAGCCATCGGAAAAATCCACGACCAAAACGCCCAACTCTAAACGTCGGCACAGCCCTAAATTACCCTTGAATGCACGCCATCCCGACCGGCCAGACCATTTGGGAACGGCGACATAGACATGGCGCGTTGCCGCCTGCCGTGCAATGGCCTGTTGCAACAACGTCAGGGAAAACCCCAGCTTTAATTCGGTCACAACCGGATCATCATTTGGCCGAACAGCTACGACATCGGCGCTTGCGATTTCGGCTTTGACCTCATAGCCGCGCTCCTCCCAAAATGCTTTGATTGCAGGATAGAGATCCGTTTCAGCGCGTCGCGTCATTGATCACCGAAACCACAGCTTGTGATTTTTAAGCCGCTTGCGGATCATTCGTTCTGACGCGGGCAGAGCAGTCTGATCAAACAGCTTACGCGCTTTTTTACCGGCGTTTTGAAAGATGAATTTTTTGAATGGCTCATAGTCTTTCAAGATCTTTTTGACCTTATTGTCGCCCACAAGAGACATTAAAAATTCGATTTTTTCGTCAGGCGCAGTGGCGAAAAATAGCGCGAGATATCTGTAATGCGTGCTGATTTTACCATCCAAATACCCCTGCGGAAGGGCATCACGCCCGCCACCAAAGCTTTGAAGCACGAGCGGAAGGGAAATCTGGTCAAGCCATGGATATAGTGTTTGGCATTCGATCGCTTTGGGCGGCATGTCGCGGATCGTGGTCGCAAACTCTAAATATCGTTTTCCAAATGCGTGTGGGCATTTGTAATAGAAAAAGCCCGCGTTGAAATAGGAATAGCGGCGCCAATATTCGTCAGGTTGCGAAAGGTCTAAGCTGGCTGTGAAATCGACCCCCAAAAGGTCATAGATCGAATGCCAAATTTCTGTGTATCCAGGCCCATATAGTTCGATTTCTGGCCATGTGCCGGTGACGTTTAACGATGCGCTTGGACGGTCAAAGTCAAACGGAACGCTTGCACTATCGCCCGTAATCAGCGTGTCAGTGTCAAAGAATACAAACGGCTCGTCCTTGGGCAAAGCTGTTAGGCATTCGATCTTATTTGCGTTTGGATAATATTCGCCAAATACTTTGTTTTCAAACGGTAAAAATATAACGCCTTGCTCGTGCAGCATATCGCGTAATGGGCCATCAGGAATCCGTGGATCAAAGTGCCAACGATCGTTCGCAGCAGGTTCCGCGATGTAGAGTTTGCCTTTGAAAGTTGGATTGGTTGCCCGAAAGGACAAAGCGAATAATAATGCTTCGTATTGTAAACGGCCAGCTTGTCCGACAATGACAACATTAAATGTATTCAAAATATGCTCCGTTCAACCGCTTGGGTTGGTTCTACCCTAATATCGCAAAAAGGACAGTCATCATAGGATTGAACGGAAATATTCTGCGTAGTGTTACGCATTGGCCAACGGCGTGCGGCCTAAAATCAGGTCTGCCGCTTTTTCTGCAATCATGATGGTGGGGGCATTTGTATTGCCTGATACCAAAGTGGGCATAACCGACGCATCGACAACGCGCACACCCTCCAAGCCGTGGACACGTAATTGATGATCAACCACGTCACCCGTGGCGGCATCTGGACCCATGCGGCAGGTGGAGACAGGATGGTACAGGGTCACGCCCGTTTCACGCGCATATCTCAGCAACTCATCATCGCTGTTATTTTCAATACCGGGCCTGATTTCGCAATCGACATGTTGGGCGATGGGGGCGCTGGCCATGATGTCGCGCGCAATACGCAGCCCTGCGATATGGACCTGTTGGTCGATTTCGGCGTCCAGATAATTGGTCACAATCTTGGGGGGCGCCATCGGATCAGGTGACGCAATATGGACATGTCCCATACTTTCGGGGCGCAGCTGGCACGGGCCAAAGGTCATGCCGGGAAAGGTATCGAAAATGCGTTTTGCAGGATTGGCAAAGGTCGCATTGGCGATGTGATATTGAATGTCAGGCCCGACCAACCCGTCACGTGATCGCACAAACCCACCCAATATGCCGGCAGGTAAGCTTAGCGCACCGCGCCGTGTGGTCAGGAATTTAATAATCTCGCCCACCAAACGCGGTCCGCGTGATAGGTGGTTGATCGAAATGTTGGTCTTTAATTTCCACGAGATGCGGGAAATGTAATGATCGGCCATGTTTTCTCCGACGCCGTTGAGGTGATGCAGCGGTTCGATCCCCATCGCCCGTAGCCGGTCGGATTGGCCAATCCCCGACAGTTCCAAGATTTGCGGCGATTGGATCGCGCCCGCGCTGAGGATCGTTTCACATGTTGCGGTGATCGTCACGCGTTTGTTGCGCTGGTCACAGTCCACCCCTGTGATCCGCTTGCCGTCGTTGATCAAACGCAGCGCGCGCGTGTTGGTCAAGATCATCAGGTTTTTGCGGGACCTGATCGGGCTAAGATAGGCACGCCGCGCCGAATGGCGGATGCCGTTTTTCTGGGTCACTTGGTAATAGGAAAACCCGTCCTGTTCTCCACCGTTGTAATCGCGGTTGTGCGGATAGCCGCGGGTTTTCGCCGCCTCGATCACCATGTCCAACGCGAGATAGGTGGAACGAATGTTCGACACTGTCAGTGGCCCACCGCGTCCGTGAAAGGTGTCTGTCGCGTCATGAGGCGCATCCAAACGGCAATCTTCGGCACGTTTGAAATAGGGCAGGACATCGGCATAAGACCAACCGCGATTGCCGCGTTGCGCCCATGTGTCATAATCGGCTTTTTGACCGCGCACGTACAGCATGGCGTTGATGGCCGATGATCCGCCCAAGACTTTGCCACGTGGGAAATCAATTGCGCGACCTGCGGTGTTTGGTTCGGGTTCGGATTTGAACATCCAGTTGATCGACGGGTTCACCATGGTCTTGATATAACCCGCAGGGATATGGATCAATGGGTTGCGATCTTGGCCGCCCGCTTCGATCAAAATGACCGAGTGTGCGGGATTTTCAGACAAACGATTTGCCAAAACACAGCCCGCCGAACCGCCCCCGATGATCACAAAATCTGCTTGCACGTTTGAACCCCATGTTTGGTTGTTGCGTGCATGCAATCGGATTTGTTGGCGGGATGCAAGATATGAAAGATCAAACGCCTGAAAAGACAAAAGCCAGACCGAAGCCTGGCTTTTTGTTTTTTGGAGCGGGCGATGAGATTCGAACTCACGACCCTAACCTTGGCAAGGTTATGCTCTACCCCTGAGCTACGCCCGCGTCCTATGTATGGGTGGGTATTAGAAATTAATTGCACCGTATGCAAGGGGGAAAATGCAGAATTTGGAAAATTTTCAAAATAAACAGCCGACGCGTTTTTTGAACGGTCGGCTGCCTCCGGCGGGAGTATTTATCGCAAAGATGAAGGGATTACTCGAATTCGATCAGCAAATCCTTGGCGTCGATTTGGGCGCTGGGCGTGACGTGGATCGCTTTGATCTTGGCGTCGCGTTCGGCGTGAAGGCCCGTTTCCATTTTCATCGCTTCTATGGTCAGTAGCAAATCGCCCTCGTGGACCTCTTGTCCGACATGGACACCGATTGAGGCAACAACGCCGGGCATCGGTGCACCAAGTTGGTTAGGGTCGCCATGCTCTGCCTTTGGTTTGGCGGCAGTCTGTGATTTGACCAACCGGTTGGGCACGCGGATCACGCGGGGCTGGCCGTTGAGTTCAAAGAACACTTTGACTTCGCCGTCATCCAAGGTTTCACCGACCGCTTGCAGGCGGATTTCCATGATCTTGCCGGGGTCGATTTCGACGCTGATTTCTTCGCCCGGTTCCATACCATAGAAAAAGGTTTTCGTGGGCAGGGTCCGCACAGGGCCATAGGCGCGGTGCCGCCCCATGTAATCCAAGAAAACCTTTGGATACATCAGATATCCGTTCAAATCCTCGTCATCGATGGTCATGCCGTCAAGCTGATTTGAAAGATCTTGACGGGTTTTTTCCAAGTCAATTGGGGCAAGGTGTTTGCCGGGGCGGTCGAGGTTAGGTTTTTCACCTTTCAGCACCTTGTTCACGATACTATCGGGGAAACCACCATGCGGTTGGCCCAGATTGCCGCGCATCATATCGACAACACTGTCTGGAAAGGCGACATCGGTATCTGGATCTTCGACTTGGGTACGGGTTAGGTTTTGTGCGACCATCATCAACGCCATGTCGCCAACGACCTTGGAAGACGGTGTTACCTTGACGATATCCCCAAACATTTGATTTACGTCCGAATATGTGCGGGCGACATCGTGCCAACGGTCCTCAAGCCCCATGGAACGCGCTTGCGCTTTGAGGTTGGTGAATTGGCCGCCGGGCATTTCGTGCAGGTACACTTCGGACGCTGGGGCCTCGAGCCCGCTTTCGAAGGCGGTATATTGATGGCGCACCTGTTCCCAGTAATCGGAAATTGTGCGGATATTTTCGATTTCTAGGCCTGTGTCGCGATCTGTGTGGCGCAGGGCTTCGACGATGGATCCCAAACACGGCTGCGATGTGCCGCCAGAAAAGGCATCCATGGCCGCGTCGACGGCATCCACGCCAGCATCTGCAGCGGCCAAAATCGTGGCGGCGGCAATGCCGGATGTATCGTGGGTGTGGAAATGGATCGGCAGCCCGACTTCTTCTTTCAACGCTTTGACCAACGCGCGCGCAGCGGCGGGTTTTAATAGGCCAGCCATGTCTTTTAGGCCCAGAACATGCGCACCGGCATCGCGCAAATCCTGCCCCATTTTGACATAGTATTTCAGGTCATATTTCGCACGATCTGGGTTCAGGATGTCGCCGGTATAACAAATCGTGCCTTCGCACACTTTGTTCGCTTCGATCACTGCATCCATGGCGACGCGCATGTTTTCAACCCAGTTGAGGCTGTCAAAGACGCGGAACACATCGATGCCTTTGGCAGCCTCGGCTACGAAAGATTGCACCACGTTATCGGGATAATTGGTGTAGCCCACGCCGTTTGAGGCGCGTAACAACATTTGCGTCATCAGGTTTGGCATAGCCGCCCGCAGATCGCGCAGGCGTTGCCATGGGCATTCTTGCAAGAACCGGTAAGCCACATCAAATGTCGCGCCCCCCCAACATTCGACCGAAAACAGTTGCGGCAGGTTGGCCGCATAGGCGGGCGCGACCTTGATCATGTCAATTGACCGCATACGGGTTGCCAACAGGGATTGATGCCCGTCGCGCATTGTGGTGTCGGTGATTAACAGTTGTTTTTGTTTCAACATCCAATCGGCGACGGCCTTTGGCCCCTTTTGTTCCAACAGGTTCCGAGTGCCATAGGATATTTGACCATCGTGTTTGGGCGGTACGGGCGTGCGCAAATCTGCGGCCGGTTCTGGACGGCCCGCAGTTTCAGGATGACCGTTTACCGTGATATCCGCGATATAGGTCAACACTTTGGTGCCGCGGTCGCGACGTTTGCGGAATTGGAACAGATCAGGCGTTTCGTCGATGAATTTTGTGGTATATTCGTTTGACAGGAACGTCGGATGTTTCAACAGGTTTTCGACAAAGGCGATGTTGGTTGCGACGCCGCGAATGCGGAATTCGCGCAGCGCACGGTCCATGCGTAAAATCGCCTTTTCCGGTGTCGGTGCCCATGCGGTGACCTTGACCAACAAACTGTCATAATACCGCGTGATCACGCCCCCTGAATAGGCGGTGCCACCGTCCAAACGGATCCCCATGCCCGTGGCCGAGCGATAGGCGGTGATGCGGCCATAGTCAGGGATGAAATTGTTTTGTGGATCTTCGGTCGTGACGCGGGTTTGCAGGGCATGGCCATGCAGCGTGATGTCGGCTTGACAGGTTTTGCCCGTTGCCTCGGCCAAAGTTTTACCCTCGGCAATCAGGATTTGTGCCTGAACGATGTCGATGCCGGTGACCTCTTCGGTCACGGTGTGTTCAACTTGGACGCGGGGGTTGACTTCGATGAAATAGAAATTGCCGCTGTCCATATCCATCAGGAATTCAACGGTACCCGCGCATTCATAATTCACATGCGCACAGATGCGGCGACCCAGGTCACAGATTTCGTCACGTTGATCTTGGGTCAGATACGGGGCAGGGGCGCGTTCAACGACCTTTTGGTTGCGACGTTGGACGGAACAATCGCGTTCCCACAGGTGATAGATTTTGCCGTGCTTATCACCCAAAATCTGCACCTCGACGTGGCGGGCGCGGGTGATCATTTTTTCCAAATACCCTTCGCCATTGCCAAAGGCGGCTTCCGCCTCGCGGCGACCTTCCAACACTTTGTCGGCCATTTCGTCTGCGTTATAGATCGGGCGCATTCCACGACCCCCGCCGCCCCATGATGCCTTTAGCATCAAGGGAAAGCCGATCTCGGCGGCCTCAGTACGGATGGCGTCCATGTCTTCGCCCAGAACTTCGGTGGCGGGAATGACGGGTACACCTGCGGCCATTGCGACCCTGCGCGCGGATGCTTTATCGCCAAGGGCGCGCATGGTTTCAGCCCTTGGACCAATAAATGTGATCCCGTTCGCAACGCAAGCGTCCACAAAGTTAGGATTTTCGGATAAAAGACCATAGCCGGGATGAATGGCATCAGCACCGCATTCACGTGCGACGCGGATGATTTCGTCGATTGACAGATATGCCTGTACAGGTCCCATGCCTTCGCCAATGCGATAGGCTTCGTCCGCTTTGAACCGATGCAGGGACAGCTTGTCCTCTTCTGCGAAAACGGCGACCGTTTTCTTGCCCATTTCATTCGCTGCCCGCATGATGCGGATCGCAATTTCCCCGCGGTTGGCAATCAGGATTTTTTTGAAATCAGGCATGGTACGACCTCCGATTGATAAAGGTCAATTTTGTTGACCTAATATTGAGCTGTTGTGATGCTGCACTGCAGAAGAACAGCTGTCAACTGCCTTTGTAATAATTCTGTAACATTTGGAAAGAATATTTTGTGATCAAATATTGTGATCACAAAAATTAGCAAAACACTGTGGAGTCCCATAAAACATTGGGAAAATGATATTGCAAATTCGCGAACATTTGATGCGAGATTGCGACGTAAATTTATGTCAATATACATGACATAAATTGGAGGCAGAGGTTTTTCGTCTAACACAACAGCAAATTTATAGTGAATTGAGAACATATAATGAACATCCTCTTTTCAAATCCA
>Ga0181607_10003030_pt1 | contig 14751 bp, 14 predicted proteins | sample 041ome_9_FD_132420 | JGI IMG/M metagenome (GOLD analysis project Ga0181607, IMG submission 132420) | Coastal salt marsh microbial communities from the Groves Creek Marsh, Skidaway Island, Georgia - 041413US metaG (megahit assembly) | ecosystem: Environmental > Aquatic > Marine > Intertidal zone...
CCGAAGAGCGAGCTCAGGATGGCCGCGGAGGAGTCGGCGACGAGCGCGCGGCCGGCCTTGGGGAGATGGCCGTTGGCGTCGAGCAGGCCGGCGCGCTTGGTGACACCGATGAGCGTGCCGATGTTGTCGAACATATCGACCATCAGCAGCGTCAGGATGAGCGGCAACGCGACCTGGAAGGCCGGCCAGTCGGCCAGGAAGTCGAAGGAGAGCTTAAGAAAAACGGGGGCGGGTGAAGCCGGTGCAGCGACCAGCGAATCCGGCAGGGTGGTGACCTTGCCCCCGGCGCCGTCGGGCACGATCAGGCCGATCAGGGTCACGGCTGCGATGCTCAACACGATGGCGCCGGGCACCCGGCGCGAAACCAGCACGACGGTGAGGCCGATGCCGGCGAGGCAGAGTGCCACCGACCCCGCGGTGAAGTCGCCGTGGGTGACGAAGGTCGCGGGACTGTCGACCACGATGCCGCCGTTTTTGAGGCCGATGAACGCGATGAAGAGGCCGATGCCGCAGGTGATGGCCATCTTCAGCGGATAGGGGATGGCCTTGACGATCTGCTCCCGCACGCCAGTGACCGAGAGGGCGAGAAAGATGCAGCCGTTGATGAACACCATTCCGAGGGCCTGTTGCCACGGCACGCCGGCCCCGAGCACGATGGTGTAGGTGAAGAACGCGTTGATGCCCATGCCGGGGGCGAGGGCGATCGGGTAGTTGGTCAACAGCGCCATGAGGATGGTGCTGACCGCCGCGGTGAGGGCGGTGACGGTGACCAACGCCCCGCGGTCCATGCCAGTGTCGGCCAGGATGCTTGGGTTGACCGCCAGAATATAGGCCATCGCGGCAAAGGTCGCGAAGCCGGCCTGGAGTTCACGGCCGACCGAGGTGCCGTGGGTGTCGAGTTTGAAGAGTCGATTCAGCATGGACGGAAGGGGCGGGAGCATTGGTGGTGCCAGCCGCAGGGGAAGACGGTGGCGATTCGTCCGGCCGCAGCAATCTTCAAGCCGGGCGCAACCGGATGGTGACGGATTCGACGGAGGCCTCGGCAAAGGCCGCCCGAAAGGCCGCCAAGTCGGTGCAGGCGGCCTTTGGCACCGAGCGGCGTGGGACCGTGAAGGTGAGATCGGCCGTGCGGAAGGGCCAGGGGGCGATGCTCCAGGTGGCGGGTGCCACCGGGGTGGCGATCAACTCACGCCGGACGCCGGACTGATCGGGGTGGCGATGCCGGAGCGCCCGGGGGGTGGCATAACCGGAGCAGGCGATCAGGGAGAGATTGTCGCAGCCCTGCAGGAACTCGAAACCGTATTGCATCGCGGCCGGATCCAGGCCGAGCCGGGCCATGGAGTCCTGTTGGAACGCGCGCTGTTCGGCGATGAAGTCGGCGTGGGCGGCGCGATGCTCCGGGCGAATCGACTCAAGGTCGGCCTGTTCGGTGAGAAGGTTGACCGTGTGCATCGAGATCAACACAGCCGCGCCGGGGTGGTCCTGCGCCGCCTCGGCGGTTGCCCGGGCCCGCACCTGCAGATAACTCGGCAAGTCGATTTCCTCGAACGCCGAATAGGCCCCGACCAGGGCGGAGGTGAACGCCTCCGGTTTGCCTGCCGGAGTCAGGGATGGGGCGGCGTCGCGGGCAAGCCAGCCGTCGTCATGGTGGTAGACCGCGTGACGGATCAGGTCGTAGGGCTCGGGTCGGGCGAATTGGGCATTGCCCCACGCATCGGCGAATTCCCCCGCGAGGTGGGCGTGGTCGGGATGGGTGACCAGCAGCCAGTCGGTATCCGTTTCAGCACGTATCATGATGGGGTCTCAGCAACTCCCGCACCGATCCAGCACCCAATCGACGGCGGGGCTGTGCGGGGACGGCAAGACGATCTGCACCCCTAGCGACAAACCGTCCGCGATGGGCACCGGCACGGCCAGCGCCGGCAGGCCGGCGATGCTCACCGCGGTGTTGAGCGCGAGCAGGATGTCGCGGTGGGCTTCGTCGAGTTCATCGTCACGCTGGGCCGGAAACGTCGTGATGGGGATGACGAGGAAATCGTAGGTCAGGAAATAGGAGGTGAAGGCCAGTTTGATGGCCATGGCCTTCACGCGGGCTTGGTCCAATTGATCGGCGGTCCAGTTTCGCCCGCGCGCGATGCGCCCCCAGACGGCTTTACCGTAGCGGTCACGATCACGATCCAGCCGGTCCTGGTGGACGGCATACGCTTCCGAGCTCTGCAGGATCGAGTAGGGCAGACCGCAATCGCGCATAGCCGAGGCGAGTCCGACGCGGGTGGCCTCATCGGTGGTTTCGACCCATTGGGCCGCAGATCGGGCCAACACTTCCGCGGTGGCCGGATCCGGGTCGATGCCAAGGGTCGCGGCGTCGAGGTAAGCACCACGGGGTTCGCGGTTGGGGCTAGGCGGGTGGCCGATCAGGGTGTGGTGCAGCGTGCGCAGGTCATTCACCGTCGATGTCAGCCAACCGGCGGTGTCAAAACGGGGTGCTAGCGGAAACGCGTCGGTGATCCACGGGTGGCCCGGCACATGCCGCCAGCCATGGAGCCCGCAGAACGCCGCAGGCACCCGTACCGATCCGGCGGTGTCCGTGCCGATGGCGAACGGAACGATGCCGGCGGCCACCGCGGCGGCGGAGCCGCTGCTGGAACCGCCGGCCGTGCGATCGGGAAAACGCGGGTGCCGCACGTGGCCGAAATGGGGATTTTCGCCCGTAAGCCCGTAGGCGAATTCATGGAGGTGGGTTTTGCCCGCTAGCACGGCCCCGGCGGCGGCGAGGTCGGCAACCAGACTGGAGTCACGCTTGGCCTTGGCGGCCGGCCGGATGCTCCCGGCCTGCGTCGGCGCGCCGGTCACCGGAAACAAGTCCTTGAGCGCATAGGGCACATTGGCCAGGGGGCCGGAACGGTCGGTGGCGAAGTCGAACGCATCGGGCAGCCACGCCCACCCGGCGCGACGCTGTTCGTCGTTAAGTCCGGCGATGCCAGTGCGCAGGCGCGCGGAGGCGGTTTCAGGCGACAGCTCCTGCCAGGCGGCGAAATCCATGGCGGCCATCAAGGGGGAAGCCGCGCGGGCTGGCAAATCCGGCTTTGCGCGAAGCCGGTAGTTCGGCTTCGCTCGGCGCATGAATCCTGAAGCGAAGCTCGCTGAACTCGGACTGGAACTGCCGGCCCCGCCGGCCTCGGGTGGCAATTACCTGCCGTATGTGCGCACCGGCAACCTGCTCTATCTTGCGGGCACGATTTCGGTGGCCAACGGCCAGATGACCCACACCGGCCAGGTCGGGGACCAGCAGACGATCGAGACCGGCTACGAGTCGGCCAAGGTCTGCGCGCTCAACACGCTCGCTTCAATCAAGGCCGCCATCGGCTCCTGGGACAAACTGGTCCGGCTCGTGTACGTCGGCGGCTACGTCAACGCCGTCAGCGGGTTCGACAGCAGCCCGCTCGTGATCAACGGCGCCAGCGATCTGTTCATCGCCGTCCTCGGCGACGCGGGGCGCCACGCGCGCGCGGCGGTTGCCGTGGCCGGGTTGCCCAAGGACTCGACCGTCGAGATCCAGGTCGTCGCGGAAGTGCGGGACTAGTTTAGGCGATCCGGTTTCAGATCATTTCCCGGTGCGGCTCGACGTCGGCGTCGTAGTCGATGCCGGGGAGGCCGAAGCCGAACATCTTCAGGAATTCGGTGCGGTAGCCGGCGATGTCGGTGAGCGCCTCGAGGTTCTCTGTTGTCACCTGCGGCCAGATTTCGCGCACGGCTGCCTGGATTTCGGCGCGCATTTCCCAGTCGTCCACCCGGACGCGGCCGGCCTCGTCGAAGGTGGCCGCGTTGTCGTTGTAGAGCTGGGTGGCGAAGAGCCGCTGCATCTGCTCGATGCAGGTCTCGTGCGTGCCGGCGGCCTTCATCAGTTTGTAGAGGATGGAGATGTAGAGCGGCACGACCGGGATCGCCGAACTGGCCTGGGAGACGAGAGCCTTATTGACTGAAATCAGGGCCCGACCGTAGCCGTTGGTCTTGAACAGGGCGTCGATCCGCTTGCAGGCGGCCTCAAGGTCGTTTTTGGCCAGGCCGATGGTGCCGTTCTTGTAAATGGACCAGGTGACTTCCGGGCCGATGTAGGAGTAGGCGACAGTGGTGGCACCGGGGGCGATGAGACCGGCGTCGTTGAGTGCGACCATCCAGCGTTCCCAATCATCGCCACCCATCACCGCCACGGTGTCGGCGATCTCGGCATCGGAAGCGGGTTCGATGGTGATGTCGCTGACCTCGCCCTTGTCGGTGTCGACGGTCTTGTTGCTATAGGGCGCGCCGACGGGCTTGAGGACCGAGCGGTGCGTCTCGCCGGTGTCGGGGTGCGTGCGGCGCGGGGAGGCGAGGGAGTAGACGACCAGGTCGACCTGGCCGAGGTCCTCCTTAATGGCGGCGATCACCTGTGCCTTCATTTCGTTGGAGAAGGCGTCGCCGTTGAAGTTGCGGGCGTAGAGACCGGCGTCGCGGGCGGCCTGGGTCAGGGCGATGGTGTTGTACCAGCCCGGCGTCGCGAGGCGGCCGTCCTCGGAGGGCCGCTCGAAAAACACGCCCATCGTCGACGCGCCGCAGCCGAAGGCGGCGGTGATGCGGGAGGCGAGGCCGAAGCCGGTGGAGGCGCCGATCACGAGCACCTTCTTCGGTCCGCCCGAGATGGCGCCCTGCGCCTTGACATAGTCGATCTGCTGTTGGACGTGGGCCGCGCAGCCATCGGGATGCGAGGTCACGCAGACAAAGCCGCGAACACGGGGTTTGATGACCATAGGGCGGCAGATTTCCGCCGGTCCGAAGGAGTGGCAAGTGTTGAAAATGCCAACCAACGGCGCTGTCGCCTACAGGATCACCAGTCCGAGGAGGCCGAGCGCGAACAGGAGCCCGAGGATCATGAGGGCGCGGCGTTCCTGGTGGGTGAGGCTAAACAGCATCACAACTAGATCCCAAAGGCTTCCAGATTGGCGAGAATGGTGCGCACCACCGGCTCGTCGCGGATCTCCTCCCAGGGGCGGTTGCTGGATAGACGGGCGAAGAGCTGGTCGCCCTGGCTGCGCACGCCGTATTCCAGCACCGATTCCAGGAGTTCGATGGGGCGACGCGGATTGAATTCCTGAATGACGTGGCGGTCGTAGGCGTGCCAGAACCATACATGCTGAGTCAGGGAGCCTTTTTCAAAGAACCGGTATTCGGCCGCCGCAAGGTGGTCACCGCCGGGGAGGGGTAATTGCGTGCGTTGGGCTCGCTCCGGGTGCGCCGCCCAGCCACTGCCGGGCCAGCAGGCATCGGGCGTGTGACTGGCCACCAGGCTCACAGGGGCAGCGCCCGGCGCCCAGTAGGCGAGATAGACGGTGATCTGGATCGAGTCGTCCGGATTCGGGGAGGCCTTGATGTAGGTGCGCTGGGCCAGGTTCTCGGTCTCCAAAATGTCGGAGAACCGATAAAGGTCCTGGGTGGCCACGAGGTCCCACCCGTCCGGGTCGGCGGGCAGGAAGGTGAGCAAATCGACCGGTGGTGCGTCGCGGCTGACGGCCGGTCGGGTCAGCAGGGCGAAAGTGATGATGCAGACGCCGGCGAGCGTATAGCCAATGGCCAGGATTCGCCGGTGCCGGTGTGGGCCGGGGGAGGAAGCCTCCGCCGTTCCCGGCTCCGGTGGGGTGGCAGAGGCGTCGTCGCGTTTGCTTTCAAATTTATCCAGCAGGAGCGCGAGTCCACCGAGAATCGCAGCCGTCACGCCGAGGATGGCGAAGCCGGTGGCGTCGTGCCAGAAACCGTTGATGTCGACCCCGCGGTAGGCGAGCAGGGTGAGCAGCAGCGAGCGTAGGAAGTTCATCACGATCGCCAGCGGGGCGGCGAGCAGCACGAGGGTGACTCGGCTGGGCCAGCGGCGCACGAAGCTGGCCGAGAAAAACAACCCGGCGTAGACGCAGGAAATGAGGCTGCGGATGACGCTGCACGCCTCCTCCACGCCGACGGTGGTGTTCGCAAGCTGGATGATGTTGCCGCGCTGTTCAGCGGGGATGCCCAGCAGCAACAGGGCCGAGAGGACGTTGTCGGTCACCCAGAACTGCAGCGTGAGGGTGATGCGCAGGTAAGTGCCCGGAGGGACAGGCAGGCTCAGAATCCAAAGCCCCAAAACGTGCGAAAGATATCGGCAACGAAGCCCAGCACAGGACACGCACGTTGGTCGGCCCGACCGGGGGCGGCAACGCAGAAGGGCGGTGCTTAACCTACAACACCTTGGGGCCTCGCTTCCGGCAACCCAGGTGCTAACTAAGGTCGAACCTTTAAATCCCCACCAACTACCATGACCTCAATGATCAAGAAAGTTGCTTCCGGCGTGGCGGTCTTTGCCGCGCTTGCTTCCATCACCTTTGCCAGCGTCGCCAAAATCGGTGAAAAGGCACCGGACTTCACTCTGACCGACATCAACGGCAAGACCCACACGCTCAGCGACTACGAAGGCAAGACGGTCGTGTTGGAATGGGTCAACCCCGAGTGCCCTTTCGTGGTCAAGCACTACAGCAGCGGCAACATTCCCGGCCTGCAGCAGTCGGCCACCGGTGATGGCATCGTCTGGTTGTCCATCAACTCCGGCACCCCGGGGGCCCAGGGCGATTTCGCCCCGGACCGGGTCAAGTCCTGGATGGGTGAGACGGGGGCCGCGCCCAGCGCCTATTTCCGCGACCAGGATGGCACCGTCGGCCACCTCTATGCCGCGAAAACGACTCCGCACATGTTTGTGATCACGCCGGAAGGCACGCTCGTCTATGACGGTGCGATCGACAGCATCGCTTCGGCCAACGTGCGAGATCTCGCCAAGGCCCAGAACTACGTGGTGGCCGCCCTCGCTGCGGTGAAGAACGGCACCATGCCGGAGCGCACCCAGAGCCAGCCCTACGGCTGCACGGTCAAATACTGACCTCGGTTTCAACCGCCATAACTGCAACCGCCGCGGCTATCGCGGCGGTTTTTTTATGCCCTGGCGGCGGACTCCAGCAATTCCGGGTGGAGAGTCCCCGTGGCCACCGGCGTAACGCCGCCAGTCATGCGTACATCGAAATCAGCGGAGAGCTCGATGCCGATCTGGCCGCCGGGCATATGGACGGTGACCTGCGCGTCCACCCGTCCCAGTCGATGCGCCACCGCCGCGGCCGCACTGGAGCTACTGCCGGAAGCCAGGGTGTAGCCGGCGCCGCGCTCCCAGATCTCGATCCGGATGTTGGCCCGGTCGATGACCTCAAGAAACTGGACGTTGGTTCGATGCGGAAACCAAGGGTGCACCTCGAGCGTGGGACCGAATCGACGGGCCTGTTCCGCGGTGGCCGCGGGGACCGGCAGCACACAATGCGGGTTCCCGATGGTCGCGGCACAGAACGTCAGTGCCTCACCGTCAAGTTCGATGGTCTCATTCAGCACCTCGCGGTCATCGCCGCTGACCGGGATGTCGCGGCTGTGGAAACTCACCCGGCCCATCCCGACGGAGATTACGCGGGCGTCGTCGTCGCGGATGGTGATGTCCACCTGGCCACCGGGTGTGGTGACAACAAAGGGGGCCGTGGTGACCAGGCCGGCATCCCAAAGATAGCGCGCGAAGATGCGCAGGCCATTACCTGACTTTTCCGCCTCGGAGCCGTCGGGGTTGAAGATGCGCAGGCCGAAGGAATCAGCAGCCGGCAGGGGGCCCCACAGAATGCCGTCCGAGCCGACGCCGAAATTGCGATGGCACAGCGTGCGGATCGACGAGATGGGCGGACCGTCCGGCCACGCCGGATAATCCGTCGGATTGAGGACCAGGTAGTCGTTGCCGAGCGCGTGGTATTTGGAGAACCGCATCGGGGGATTCGCAACGGTGGGCGCGGTGCCGCCGGTCAGTCCGCGTCTTTGCTCGCCGACGTGGCATCGGTCGGAGCCTCGGCCTGATATTCGAAGAGCCCGAACTGCTTGATGGCCTTGGCCACGGGTGGCGGCACCATGTTTTCCCAGGACGGGTCTCCGGCCTGGAGTCGACGCAGCACGTCGCGGGAGTAGATGTCGAGGATGTCGGCATTGTAGCCGGTGATGCACTCGATGCAGTGGTTCTCGGAGAGGTGGGCGTAGAGGTTGCGCAGCCGGTCGGCCACCTGGACGTTGCGGGCGGTGACCAGCACGTTGGCGGCGAAGTCATTCATCGGGGCCGGCGGGGCCACCTGTTCGGCCGCGGGTTGGCTGCCGTTGAGGTAGCTCTCATAGGCCGAGCGGCGCATCGGGTATATGTAGAGTTTGACCGCTTTGCGGAAGAGGCGGCCGAACGACTCGAGGATGCCGCCGGGCAGGTTCTCGTAATACTTCTCGTTGAAGATCTCGAGGAGGTTGTTGATGCCCATGGCCACGCCGACCATCTCCTCGGTGTAGCGGCGGAAGTAGGACGTGAGCCGGTAGTACTCCGAGTAGTTGGAGATCAACACGTGCAGGCCCACGCTGCCGAGCAGATCGACGCGCGAGAGAAAGTCGGTGGCGTCCAGGTCGCCGGTGGCGAGCAGGTTGTTTATCGTGATCTCCATCAGCACGATCATCTCCTTGCCCTTTACCTCGGGCTCCTGGAGGAACTGCGCGCAGGCGCAGTTGAGCATGTCGATGTTGACGTGAGTGACGGGACGGAAACTGCCGCGTTCGACCAGGATGGCCTTCTTGCGCAGCACGGCGGACGGTTGCAGCACCTCGCGGTTGGGGCCGAACAGCACGGCATTGGTGAGGCCGAACTGGACGAGGTGCAGGGACATCAGGCGGTTGTCCACTTCGGCGAAGGCCGGGCCGCGGAAGTTGATCATGTCGACCTCAAGCCGTTCCGCTCCGAGGTTGTCGCCGAGGGACTCGATCAGTTTCACCGGGTCGTCGCTGTAGTTGAAGGCGCCATAGACGAGGTTCACGCCGGCGATGCCCAGGGCCTGCTGCTGCAGGATGTTGTCCTTGTCCCACATGCGCACGTGGATGACGATCTCTGATGGCTCGGAGCGGGGGGAGGTCTGGAACTTTATGCCCATCCAGCCGTGACACTCGTTGTTGCCGCGGTAGGCCTTGGCCGCGACGGTGTCGGCGAAAACGAAGAACGTGGTCTCGTCACCGCGCTGATCGGACAGACGCTCGTCGAGCAATTTGTATTCGTGGTCGAGCATGGTGGCCAGCCGCTCGCGCGAGACGTAACGCGGGGCCTTGCCGTAGATTTCGTCGCTGAACTTCATGTCGTAGGCCGACATGGATTTCGCGATCGTACCGGCGGCGCCGCCGACCTGGAAAAACATCCGGGCGACCTCCTGGCCGGCGCCGATTTCGGCAAAGGTGCCGTATTTGGCCGGATCGAGGTTGATCGTCAGGGCCTTGCGGTTGGTGGTGAGGAGCTGCTTGGCCTCGTTCATGAGTGACTGGGCATGGTGCGGGCGAACGGGGGCAGTGCAATGCCGGGACTGTAAAACCTCCGCTCATCCCGCGGCCCCGCCCTTGATCGAAAAGCACTGGCGAAGCCGCTGCGCGGGACTATCTTGGTCGTCATGAAGGCATTCTTTGCGTCGATGTTGGGTTCCCTGGCGGGATTGGTGCTATTTTTTGCGGGAGGTGGTCTGTTGCTCTTCGGCCTCCTGTTGTTCTCGGCCCTGGTGGGGTCGGAACAGGCGCCGACGGTCCGCCCCGGATCCTACCTGGTGTTCGACCTGGGGGTGAACATCCAGGACACGCCCGAGCAGTTCGACAGCAACGCGTTCGCCGCCATGCTGGGGGACCGCGACGTCCCCGGTCAGCTGCAGCTGCGGGCCGTGACCCGCGCACTACGGGAAGCGGCGCGGGACGATGCCATCGCCGGTGTCTATGTGACCGGTTCATTTGCTCCTTCGGGCTACGGTACCTCGTTTGCGGCCTTGCGCGAGGTGCGCGATGCCCTCGCCGAGATTCGGTCGGCCGGCAAACCCATTGCCGCGCACCTGCTCTACGCCGACACCCGCGACCTTTACGTGGCGAGCGTGGCATCGGATCTGTCGATCGACCCTTCGGGCATATTGGCGATGCCCGGGCTGGCGTCGCAGCCGATGTTCTATACTGGTGCGTTTGAGAAATTCGGCATCGGGGTCCAGACCGCGCGGGCGGGGCGCTACAAGTCGGCCATCGAGCCCTTTACCCGCCGCGACCTGAGCGCGGAGAACCGCGAGCAGTTGCAGGAGCTGCTGGACGCCTTGTGGGGTGATCTGCGCGACACCATCGCCGAGGCTCGCGGAATTGATCCGATGGCCCTGCAGACCGCGATTGACGCCGGGGACAGCTACCTGGTGGAGGACGCGCTGGCGCTGGGGCTGGTCGACCGGCTGGCCTACACTGATGAATTGATGTCCGAGTTGCAGGCGACCACCGGCGTGGGCCGAGCGACACAGCCCTTCAAGCAGGTGAGCCTGCCGGCCTATATGCGACAGCTGGCGATTATGGCATCGGCGCCGGAGGAGCAGGCGGCGGCTCCCGGGACGGCGGACGGGCGCATTGCGATCGTCTATGCGGAAGGCGCCATCGTGGACGGGCAGGGCGGCTATGGCGAGGTCGGGGGCCTGCGCTTTGCCCGCGAACTGCGGCGGCTGCGGCAGACGGATGACGTGAAGGCAATCGTGCTGCGCGTGAACAGCCCCGGTGGTTCGGCCACGGCTTCGGAGCAGATTCGGCGTGAACTGGAGCTGGCCGGGGAATCCATGCCGGTGGTCGTCTCCATGGGCGGGTACGCGGCCTCCGGCGGTTATTGGATTTCTTCGGGAGCGGACCGGATCTTTGCCGAGCCCACCACCATCACGGGTTCCATCGGGGTCTTTGGGATGCTGTTGAATGTACAGGAATTGGGCAACGACCTCGGATTCACGTGGGACACAGTGAAGACCGGTGAGTTTGCCGATGCCCTGACCATCGCCCGGCCGAAGTCCGCCGCCGAGATGGCGCTTTTCCAACGCGGCGTCGACGGTTGGTATGACGAATTCCTCCAGCGAGTCGCTGATGGCCGCGGGCTGACGGTTGCCCAGGTGGATGAGCTGGCCCAGGGGCGGGTCTGGTCCGGCCAGGCGGCGTTGCAGCGCAAGTTGGTCGACGAGATCGGTGGCCTCAGCCAGGCGGTCGCCTGGGCGGCGCAGGAAGCCGGCCTCGCGGGCGGCTTTCAGGTCAGCGAGTATCCGCGCAAGAAAGAGCTGGCCGATGTGATCAACGATGCGATGAGCCGTCTGCAGCGTTCGTCGGTCCGCTCGGGGGACCTGCTGACCACGCTGGGCCGGCAGTTCGACGAGGCCAGGACGCTCCTCAGCCAGTTCAATGATCCGCGGGGGCTGTACGCACGCTTGCCGGTCGAGCTGATCGTGCGTTGATTGCGGGCATGTCGGACCACTCCCTTCTCCACGCAGTCGAGGCCACGGTCATTCCGGCCGGTGATGTCATTTCCCTGCCCGCCGGCACACCGGTGCACATTGTGCAGACCCTCGGGGGCAACATCACCGTGCGCACCGCCGACGGGCTTTTTCGCATCGCCGAGGCCGATGCCGGCTCCATCGAAGGTTATGTGGCCAGCGAGACGTCGGGCGATGCTTCGGCCGAACCGATCGAGTTCAACGAAGGCGCCGTCTGGAATGCGTTAAAGACCTGCTTCGATCCGGAGATCCCGCTCAACATTGTCGATCTCGGGCTCGTTTACGACCTGGCCGTGGAGGCGCAGGAGGGGGGCATGCATACGGTGGAGGTGAAGATGACTCTCACGGCCCCCGGCTGCGGCATGGGGCCGGTCATCGCCGAGGATGCGCGCAAGAAGGTCCTCGCCTTGCCGACGGTGGCGGATGCGAAGGTGCACATCGTATGGGACCCGGTCTGGACGCCCCACATGATTTCCGATGAGGGCCGTCAGGTGCTCGGCCTCGAGTAGTCGGAAGCTTCAGCTCGTCACCGAGTCCAGCGAACAGCCCCGCGGATCGGGAGCTTCGGGGGTCTCACAATTGGGCCGGGCAATCACGCCCGGGTAGGGCTCTGCGGCAAACGGACGGTCGGGCTCGCTCAACAGGTGCCGGTCGCAGACCGTGAACAACTCGGCCTCGGTGGAGGTGCGGCGCATGTCATACAGAAACGCGCCCTCCGCATCGACTCCCTGGCCGACGAAGTTGAGGAACTTCTTCATGCGGTTGACGTGAGCGCGCTCAGGGATGCCGGGCCGGGCGGTGGCCTGGAACAGGCGTTCTGCGTAGTCACGCACCATGGCGAGGGTCGTGACCGTGACGGGCTCGCCGGCAAACTGCTGCCGGCACTGGGCGAAGATCCAGGGATTGCGGATGGCATGACGACCGATCATCACACCGGCCGCGCCGGTGGACTCGACGATCCGGCCGGCGGCGGCGGCCGACGTCACGTTGCCATTGGCCAGCACCGGGCAGGCGGCGCGCTGCACCGCGTGGGCGATCAGGTCGTAGTGGACCTCACTGCGGTAGCCTTCCTTCACGGTACGGCCATGGACCGTGAGCAAATCCACGCGGTGGCGGTTGACGATGTCGAGCACGGCGTCAAACGGCGCGGGGTCGTCGAACCCGATGCGAGTCTTGACGGTCAACAGGCCGGGGCACGCCGCGCGCAGGGCGGCGACGATTTCATCGATGCGATGGGGATCACGCAGCAGGCCGCCACCGACGTTCTTCTTGTAAACCTTGGGCGCCGGGCAGCCCAGGTTGAGGTCAATGCCGGCGACGGGATGTTCGAGCAGTTCGGCGACGGTGCGTTCGAGTTGCGGAATGTCCTCGCCGATGAGTTGGGCGAAGACGGGGCGGCCGGTATCGTTTTCATCGATGGACCGCAGGATGTGCCGTTCGGGCCGGGACTGGCTGTGGACGCGGAAGAACTCGGTCACGAAATAGTCGGGCGCGCCGTAGTCCGCCACGACCTGCATGAACGCGAGGTCGGTGACATCCTGCATCGGGGCCAACGCGGTCAGCGGCTGCCCGGGGCGGATGGGCGGCGGCAGCGGTGCGCGCGTGACCGCGACGTCAGTCCTCATCTTCGCTCTCCTCGGCTCGCTGGCGCAGCACCCGCTCGAGGATCTCGGTCATATCATCGACGTCTTCGAACACGGTACGACTCACGAAGAGGGGCCGACGATGCTGGACGGCGAGCACGGTTGAGTCGCTGGGCCGGGCGTCGAGCTCGATGATCTTTTTGCCCAGTTCGTTCTCCATGCGCAGGAGAATGCGGGCGAAGAAAGTGCCGTCCTTCACGTCGTTGATCACGACGTGGTCGAGCTCGGCGCCGAGCCCGAGCAGCATTTGGCCGATCAGGTCGTGGGTGAGCGGTCGATCCTTGCGCACTCCATCGAGCGCGTATTGCAGGGCTTGGCCGACCGACGGATCGACATAGATGACGAAGCACTTGTCGTCGTTGCCCAGAAATACGGCGCAGCCGTTCGCGGTCGGCATGACCCCGCGCACCGCGACTTCAACCACGTCCTTCTTCATGGCGCGAAAGGTGAGGCGGGAGTGTGTCCAGCGCAAGCGGCGGCTCGCGGTGAGTTCAGTTGAAACCGTGCAGGGCGATGCCCCACGCCTCGGCCTGGCGCAGTACGGCGGGCCGATCGATGATGATGACGCGGTCCGCTTCCAAGGCCGCCGCCCGGATGCCGGCCTCACGCATGGATTCGAGCGTGCGTTCGCCGAAGCAGGGCACGTCGAAGCGGTAGTCCTGCTGATGCTTGACCGTTTTGACGAAGAGCAATTGGTCGGTTTTGAATCCGCCGGCGCGGCGGAGCATCTCGTCGGTGCCCTCAAAGGCCTCGACGGCGATGACCGTGCCCTTGCGCACCACACAGCCCTGACCGATGTCGAGGCGGGCGCATTCGCGCGCGATTTGGATCCCATGCTGCAGGTAGTCGGCTTCGATGGGGAAGCGACCGCGCGTCATCTCGCCGGCCGAGGCTAGATGGGCATCGAGAAACGAGCGGGCGTCGAGGAGGCTGATGCCGAGTTTCTCGATCTCGGTCGCGATGGCGCCGAAGATGGTCTCGGCATTGCGCCGCTTCAGGGAAAATAGAATACGGGCGGCCTTAAAATCAGGGTGCAGGCCCTGAAACAGGCGACGTGGTGTGATCTGTCCGGCCATGATCGCATAGCCGGCGTCGAAATCCCGCAGGGCGTCGAGCATGTGGCCGAGTTGCCCGACCTTGATTTGCACGCGATCCGATGCCGGCACCGAGTCATAAAGCGTGGGCAGAGTCTCCTCCTCGAAGGCGATCAACCGCAGGGGCACGCCGGCGGCCAGAATCGCCTCGGCCACGAGCTGCGGGTAAATGGCCTGGCCGGCGATCAGGGCGACGGGACGCTGCGGATCGTAGTCGGGCGGCAGAAACGCGGAGGGCGGCGGCATTGCGGCGACGGTGGACAACGAAACGGGAAAAGAAAAGACCGTGTCCACCGCGGCGGTACGGTCTCGCCAGGATGACGGGCAGCCCGTGGATCAGGCCTCGGCGCCGTAGTATTTCTTGTAACTGCGGTAGTAGCGGTAGTTCGAATAATATTCGATGCGCCGCGGAGACAGGCCGTTGAGGACGATGCCCAGAAATTCGTTTTTACCGTTGTGCAGCGCCTTCACGTACTGGCGGATGTTCACGTTGGCGTTCGGCGTCGAATAGACCATCGTGCTGCCCGCCACCAATTTGGGGGTGCAGAGTCCCACCGTGCCGCGGGGAATGTGGCTAACCGATTGCGAAATCGACGGCTC
>Ga0181607_10003034_pt1 | contig 14740 bp, 7 predicted proteins | sample 041ome_9_FD_132420 | JGI IMG/M metagenome (GOLD analysis project Ga0181607, IMG submission 132420) | Coastal salt marsh microbial communities from the Groves Creek Marsh, Skidaway Island, Georgia - 041413US metaG (megahit assembly) | ecosystem: Environmental > Aquatic > Marine > Intertidal zone...
GTAATCCTTGCGGTTTTTCGTTTGAGAATGCTAGTATACTTTCTGCTTCTACCATACGCAATTCAATTTCACCATCCTCATCGTTTTCTATTAGAATACTTCTAGTCCAGCGTCCGTGTTCGATTAAGATCCACTGTCCTACATTATATTCTTCTTCATTTTTTGGACCTTTATGATATACCTTACCCCAACGTGGATAGATACCTCTAGTAGTACCGTCATCATTTTTAATAATTAAACCACTATGTGTTACCTGTTCGCCAAAATACATATCACTAACTAAGACACGATTTCCGACAGCTCTCGGTTTACCGATGTGTTTCTTTAAATGCATTTATATTAACCTTTTGGTATAAAATTTCCGTTATCGTCTTCGATCCAATCTCCGTCGTCACCAAACTCTGCTAATTCTTCGTTAGTAGGCTCATTGACAACTGATTCAGTCTTTTGTTGTGCTCTAGTAGTTTTTTTAGAAGCACTCTTTTTAGACATTTGTGGATCTTGATCTTGGACCGGAGCAGATTGTCTTGCTGGTTCTTGATCTGGAATACTAGCTTTGGGATTATCTCTGTAGTATTCTTGCATAATATCTTCACGCTTTTTAACAATCTTACCACCTGGGCCTAATTCGTCACCACGTGCATTTACACGAGCATTACCTACTGCTGGAGTTAGTTCGTTTCGTTGACGCAAAAGATCCATGTCAACTTGTTTTCCGTTTGCTGTATGATAGATTTTTCTACCTGCTTGTTTCATAGCCATTGCTATTCTCCTATTGTTATATGCTTACTTATCTCAAGAACTCTCGCCAGTCCAGGTCATATTGGATTGAATCAATACGATGCACACCTATCAAATACAGCACATAACTTGCTACACTTGATCCACGTCCTACGCCCCACACAATGTTGTTTTCACGCATAAACTCTACAAGGTAAATCATATACTGTAAAAGCGGAATCATATCGCGAGCTTCGTATGCATCTAGTTCTTCTAAACAGCGATACCAAGTCTTGCTAATCTGTGCTCTAGCACGATCTTTAAACCCGCCTTTGATGCGTAGTTGTTCTAACAAATAATCTTTAACATCAATTTTTTTATATTCTTCAGGCATAAACCATTCACTTTGGCATACACCGTCAAACGTCTTTTGATCTACATCTAATGGAATATATTTTTGTAGTTTGTCAAAGCCTTGCTCTTCCATAGCAGCGTTGAATTTGTCTACATCGTCGTTAGCATCGCACAATACTACATGCACCTTATCCGCATGACCTGAATAGATCATATCGATAAGATCGCGATTGCCAAATCGTGGAATACCTAGTTCATCTGTTTTTATAAGCATACGTGTATTTTACGACACTTTGATGAGATTGTCAAGGCCTTCGTTACCATTTTCTTGGTTTTGTTGGGCTTCTATTCTTTGTCTAATTCTACGTGCTTCAAGTTCAAGTCTATAATCATCAAGTAATAGGGAAATTTGATCTCTTACTTGTGGATTTTGTGTTTGAAAATATTTACGATTAAGTTGCATAATCTTTTCTTCAATATCATTGTCAGATAAAGGTTTTGTATTTTCAAATAAAGGATGCATTAATCAAAACTTCCTACATGCTTTGCGTAATAAGTAGTCGAACCTTGATAAGTCCATAATTCAATAATCTCAACTGTTCCTTCATCAACAGTGCTAATTCGGTCTTCACCACTTAACCAAAAATCGTCGCTTTGATTATCAAACTTAATAGTTAAACTATTGTCCCATGTTAAGGTATAAGTCCCACCAGATGCAGTAATATGAAGTGTAATTTTTTGACAATACCCTGAGTCAGGTACTGAAGTTGCATCGATTGTTAATTCTGTATTACCTTCTAATACAAGAGTTTGATAGCCTCCAATTTCTTCACCTCTAAACTGAATAGTAGCAGTATTAGCTTCTGGTGTTATATTAGATTTTAATTCTCTACTCCCTTGTAGTGTGGGATTAATAAGTCTAGCGGTACCGCCTGTTGATAAAGGAAGAAATGTTGTATTTGCTTCATTTCTTACACTGTAAGTTTCTAAGTCCTCTAATCTAGCTTTACTAGCAACAAAATTCTCATTTATTACAGTAAAGTTATCTCGAAAACCCTGTGAGTCATTATCCTGACCTGGTACAGGAAACTCTGTATCTAAGTCTGTTGTGCTAATTGGATTGTCTGCTGGTACGTCTGACATATTATTCTTCTCCTAGTGCAGTATTTATCTCGTTAAATGTTAAAGTCGTAATTTGCGAATAGTATGTACTGCTCATTACTATTACCTTTTGTACTATCAATTATATATCTATCTATAGTAAAATTAATTTTACTAAAGTTAAAATCACTATTTTTGATGTTTAATAAAATATTATTAGCAGTACCGGGCTTACAATAAGTAAGCACCACAGCAGGAGTATATCCTAGTGCTTCGATATTATTTTCTTGCGGAGTACGCATCCATAATGGCAAAAAGTTTCCGTCGGTTACGCCTATATCTTGTATTCTATCTCGCATATTAGTTATATTACTGATATACTTTTTAGTTTGTTTGTCTTCATCAATACTTATTGCATCGCTGTCGATCTTAAGTGTATTTGTGATAGGTCTAAATTTATAAGGTTCTCCATCTCCTACACCTGATGTATTATCATTATCTTCGTATTGAATGTTGTTTATAAGTCGATCGTTCTTTGTTTTAATATTAATACTTTGTTTGGTATTTCCGTTAGTTGCTTAACAGGATCAATTATTTCTACATAAACTACTTCGTATACAGGATTTTTTGTACCTGGTTCATATGCCACTGCTGTCCTAACTTCACCAAATTTAAATTGTTTCTTTTTATGATTTTTTGCCGCGGCAGCAACAAAGTTTTTCATTTCAACATTTTCAATGCCTGCATACACTAACATCTTTGGTTCTTTTTGTAATCCAAATTCTACGTCATTTGGACGATAAACATATGCAGGATCAAATATTACAGGATCACTAATAAAACTATTATATAAGAATTTTTGATCTGCTTTTAAGAAAGGCTTTACAATTAAATTACTAAATGTTAAATCATTTGGATCTAAAACTGCGATTGTAAATTTGTTTGTAGTTGCACTATAACCGAATTGATCTTCGGCTCTTGCTGTAAATGTATAAGTTTTATCTATAGTTGTTACATTACCGTCAAGAATTAAATTGTTATTGTCAAATACAGTCAAACCATTTACAGCAAAACCTACATATTCTTCCCACTTAGCACTGTCAGATATAAAGTCTTGTGACGAAGTATGTGCAATTAAGCATTTGTATTTTTGTGTGCCGACTTTTACAATATCGTTTGCTACATAATTGCGTCCTGTTTTCCAAAAACTGCGATAATAGTTTTCACCAAATTGTTGTACTTTACCAAATATTTCACCATCGAGGGCAAGTTCTAATCCTGGTGGTAATCTACCATCAGTTTTATAATAACGTACAACAGCACTAGTCACGCTTGTTGTTGCGTTTATACTAAATGTACTAGTCAAGTTTGCATTAATTGTTCCTAGTTGTGCAGGACTGTTCCAAATAATTCTTGAATCAACTTCTCCTAGGAGTTTAACAGTAAATGTTTTGTCGTTAAATGCAGAATTAGTATCTTCTTTGGCGTTATCAATAATAGTTTTAGTAAATGTTACGTCTGCCTTTAAGTAAGCATCAAGAGGCTTTGATAATGTTATAACATCATATAATGTACTTGCATTGTTTATATCCGTTATTTCAAATATTGTTCCTTTAATATTAAATGTTTCGTTTTTTAATTCTTTTAGGTTAGCATTCTTTTTAATACGCAGAATAAATGTGTTTAATTGTTTTGCTGTACCAACTCCGCTTGCAGGCCCAGCAGCAATAAATTTAGTTCCAATTTCGTTATCTACTGCACCAACTTCTGTAAAGTCTGTGTTTTGATTTGTTAAAATTTCATACTGACGATTAGCAATTAACTTTTTAGCAGGAGTTCTGTCTTGCGGGAAAGTTTCTTCGTATGTAGTGAAACTAATTTGTTTAGAGTTATTAGGAATATCTGTGTATCTAGTAGCTCTTACTGTAAATTTATACTCTTTAGTTACACTTGGTTGATAAGGAACAATACCTGCAATTTCACCACTACCTGTATCTAGTTCAGTTCCTGGAGGAATATTACTTGGAGATCCGTCGTCATTAAAATCTTGTAAGCTGTAATTAACAAATCCTGTAATAGAGCTTGAATCAATAATATCTAAGTATAATGTTAGATAATTATTAGCTCTTCGATATCCTAAGTCTGCCGGCGTCAGCCAAACAGGTGTTCTAACATGAGATGCGTCTGCACCAAACAATGTGTTACCAGATTGCATAATTGTGTTGTCAGCACGTAAGAAATCATCACCTACAACAAATATTCTAAACAATCTTTTTTCAATTGTATCGCCATCGCTTACTGAAACACGGAACTGATAGTTTCTGTTTAGTTTTTTAGGTGACTTAGTAGCAATACTTTTATCATAAAATTCTGTATCGTAATAAAAACTATCATAACCGTTAGCACTTCTTACACCAAAATCAAACGGAAATGTTCCATAAGGATTGCTATCATAATAACCGCTATTTGCTAGTACATCAATTGCAAGTACTGGATCTACTACGCCTACTATTCTTCCATCTGATGTTAATTCAATTCCAGGTGGAAGTTCACCGTCTCCACTAGCAATAAAGTATTCTAAAACTTGTCCTGCTTCAATATCGCTATCGTTAGCAATCAATTGAAAATTAATTGGGCTATTATCTAATATGTAAAAAGTATTATTACTGCCTACAGGTAATGATCCTGCACTAGTTTCCCATAACGGTTTATCAGCGCCAGCAACACTTATTCTAAATGTCCTGTCGTCAATCTCACCGTCCTTGCTTGCTCGTATAACAAATTTAAATTCAGTTTCGCGAGCTACTTCTAAAGGAGTACCTTGAATGGTTTTTTCTTTGATTTGTAATCCAGGTGGCAAACTTCCACCTATAATTTCAAGTGTTGCATCTAGGTCAACATCTAAATTAATAGGAAGGAGCTCAGATGAACGGGTTTCACCTTCTTTAGCTGCACGAAGTGTTTTGCCTTCTTCAACACTTCTTAATAAGATATTATTTTTTGCTGTCCACAATGCCATACAAGAGTTCCTTTATATAGCAATATTTATCGAAAAATTAGATGTTAATATTGCCAAAATCAAGACTTACGTTTACATTGTTTCCTGCTATAGTACCAAAGTCTACGTTTGTTGTAGCAAATAAAAAGTCCCATAAGTTAGTAACAGTTGTAGGAGTAATTCCTCCAAAGTTCCAACTATTTTCTTCTTGTGTAAAATAGTTTAAATCTCTAATATCAATGCCGTGAACTAATCCAGTTAAGTTACCATTAAAGTTTGCTGTGACAGTTGTTGCATTAATTAATCCAACATTACCTAAGTTAAAACCGTCTGCATTTAATCCAGCACTCAATCTTGGAGCTGGGTCGTCTTGTACACTAGTTAATGCACTTGAATCAATCCTAATATTATTGCCATCTCTGGTAGTAGTAATTGATGTTCCGCCCTGGATAGTTAATGTAGTATTTTCTGTAACGGTTAAACTACCACTATCTGCTGCAATAACAAATTGTGTGACGCCTGCGTCTACATCTATAGTCAGTTCATTTGAATCTGATGACAAAGTTACATTGTTACCACCTATTAGTGATTTAAACTGTAACTCTGCATCATTTTTACTAGCATATAAACCTTCACCAGTACCGAGATTTAATACAGTAGTTGCTTCTGGAGTTCTAGAATCTAACTCAGCAAAGTTAAAAACAACTTTGTCAAACGCTTCTCTTAAGTCGTCCCCAGTTCCATCGTTTGCTACTGATCCAAGGTTTATAATTTTTAGTGCCATATTCGTCTCCGCTTTACTATATTTATTACAAACGTCCTACAACAACTTCAACAACACCTTTGCCGTCGTCGTGTTTAGTACCTACAGCCTTACCAATAACTGTACCTAGTTTAGGATCGTTGTTAACTATAGCATATCCAGGAATTGCACTTGTTACTAGCATATCGCCTTTTTCAACTTGCCCAATTACCTTACAAGGAACACGCCCTGTTAGTGCTAGTTCAACTACAGTATCACCTTCTAGTTGATTATTCATCAAGTAAGCTGGATCTGTCGAAACAATACCAGCTACCTTACGATCACCTTTTGTATTTGTAACAGTAACTTCGTTTTCACCACCAAATACAAGTACTGTGCCTGGCTCATAACTTTCGTCTGCCAAATATTTCTCTGCCAAGTCAGCGTAATTTGCTGTACTTGCATTACCTGCAAAGTTAGTTGCTGTAAGTGTCGAGCTTGAAGGTACATATTTTAATCCGTTACTTGCATTTTTATCAACATTAAGTTGTTTTTCAGTACCGTCATTATTAACAAATACAGGATACCAAGTGTTAGCATCGCCTGAGTTACTATTTGAGATTGAAACTGCTGCTGCACTACCAGCTTCGACACTACTTAGACTTGCACTAATTACACCACTTGAATTAATACTAATGCCAGTACCTGCACTAAACGATCCTCTTGCTCTAGTAGTAGTAAAGTATAGATTTGTTCCTTCTGATAAATCACCTGTGTCATGATTACCTAAACTGCTAACTTCACCTGTTACGTTACCAGTTAGGTTACCGTTAAAGGCGCCTGCATATACAGTACCTGCAATACTTGCTCCACCTTCACAACGTAACGCACCATTGTCACCGTTTGCACTAGACGATGCTGTAGTATCAGTAATATCTAATACACCACTTAGCGTCATTTTATCACTATTTGGATTATACTTAATACCGCTGTCTGTGTGTATATCCGAACCTGTTCTTGTAGCATGGTTAGTAGTTACGAATGTTAAGTAGTGGTCTGCATTAGTTGTTCTACTACCAGTTTCTACAGTATCAGCAAAGTCTGCACTAGATGCATTTCCTTCAATTGGACCAACTACTCTGCCATAAAATACTGAGAAGTTAGCTTCTACTGGAGTTCTACCGCTTGTAGTATACTGCGGGTTGTCACTACCAATGCTTACAACACTGTATCCGCCAGTACCAACTTCATCACGTACATCGCCGTGTAGATCGCCGTACATATCTGTAATGTAAGACTTGCTCCAGTAGTCGTTGCTTTGACCAATTGTATTAGTACTGCTTGAAACAAAGTCTACTGCTGCACTTATTTCGTCACTGATTACAAACTTGTTGCTAGTAGATGTTTTGCCGTTTGCAGTTGCAAATACAATTTCACTGCGTTCTGCTGTGTTAGTAACATTTGTAGCATTTGCAGTAATAGATGCAAGTATAGCATCGTCATCTGCTTGGCTCGCGCTGTTGTTCATTTGGAACTTAATAGTACCCATGTCGTCGCCGACCGCAGCACTTGCAGTGGATTTTTCTAGTACAAGCACAAATCCCCCACTACCGTCTGTGTCACGCTTCATTTTAAGTGTACTATCTGAAATAATAGCGTTTGTAGTAATAGTGTCAGTTACAGCATCACCTAGTGTAAGACTTCCGTCAACTGTAAAGTTACCAGTTACATCTAAATTGCCTCCGATATCAACATCTTTATTAAATGTTGCTTTACCCCCATCGGACATATTAATTTGCAATGCCGTAATAGCCAAGGCACCGTCGGTACCAGTAATACTAAACAGTTTATCAGCAGTGTCAACGTCAAGTGTTACGCTACCGCCGTTATTATTAATGCTTAGGATGTCTGTGCCGTTGTCTTTAAATAACAAATCAGCTCCGTTAGCATCTAATATAATGTCACCTTCTGCATCTAGTGTAATATTACCAGTAGCAGTAACCTTAATTGCTTTAGTAGTTGAACCAGCATTAGTGATTTCTAAAGCACCTTGTGCTGTCATTACTTGTGCATCTTCAGTTAAATTAAAGTTAATGCTTTCTACACTATCGTCTTTGAATATAACATTAGCGCCGTCTGCATTAAGAATAATATCTTCACCAGCGTCTATTAAAACGTCGTTGGCTGCATAGAATGCAAAGCCTACAGTACTAGTAATCGCATTACCATCAAATGTTGAATCGTCAACACCAATACCGCCTGCCATAACAACAGTTCCGTCTACTTGTAGTGTACCGTATACTCTTGTATTACCAGTGGTTTTGTCAACGCTAAACTTAGTAGCAGTACCATTTTTAATATTAAGTGTATTGAATAAGTTTGTTGCTGATGATTCAATAGTCATTCTAGTACCATTAGAAGCACCAAATGTAATTTTATCTTTATCAAGTAATATTGCATCACCGTCGCCATTAACAACTAAAGCAATTTGATCAGTTGATGTATGTCTGCCGCCGGCTCCGATTGAAATACCTGTACCATTAGAGCCAAGTTCGTCTGTTGCTTGAATATAATTTGTAAACAACCACGGAGTAACCATGTATGGAGTGTCATTTGTTAGACCTGATGTGTTTTGCATAAAGTTACTTGCAAATCCACCGTAGTTAATTTTATCCTTGTTAATGTAATCAGTACCAACTTGTAGACTTGCTAATGGAACTTTCATTACATGTTCATTAGGATCACTTTCGGTTGCAGGAAGATTACCTTCTACAGTAAATGCTATTGAGTTAGAAGTTCCGTTAACACCAGGAGTATAAACAACTAATTGATCATCTATATTTGTATCAGCAATTCTGTTACCGTCAACAATTAAGCCTTTTATATTAATCCAACCTGACAAGTTCAAATTACTGTCAATATCACTTAGTGTATCACCGTTTCTTAAAGTTCTAACTAAGCTATTACCTACACCTGTTGTTGTAATTGGAGTACTACCGTAAATACCGTCTTTAATTTTAGTAAGAGCTTCGCCAAGTAAACTTTGATTTGTAAGAATACTTGTTGGTATAATATTAAACTGGTTATTAAAGCCACCAGTTAGATTACTGCCTCCGACTGTTAACTGTCCTGTTGTGTTAAAGTTGCCGTTTACATTAACTAATACAACACTATTTTCACTATTAACATCACCTTGTACAGTACCTGTTGCACCAAGATTGCCTACTTGACTAATAGTTTGTCCGTTGCTTACAGTGAATTCATAGTTAGTTGTAATAATAACTGCAAGTTCTGTAGTTATTAAATTAGAACTATTAAAGTCTTTATCTTGTAGTGCGCCACCTTGGTCAACAATTTGACTAAATGGAATGGCTCTAACAATGCCGCTTTCGCCTGCACCTTCATCCTCACCGTCGTAGTCAATATCAGCACGACCAATAACGGTCTTCTCTGGCATATCTTGGATCTTGTCAAACGTTATGCCGCGATCTTTAATATTAATATAACCAGTGTTTAGAATTGAGTCAATAGTAACAATTTCTTGTACTTGTACGTCTTTGGTATAATCAGTTGGATTAACAACTGTTCTAGTTAAACGATTGCCTGCTGCGTTACCAGTTGTAAATGAATCAGCAGTTCTTACAGTAATTTTATAAGGATTTGATGAGTTAATAATTTTAACAACATATGCAACCTTAGTACCACCAGCTTGTGTTATAATGTCACCAGCCTTTAAGTTGTTGCTATCTGTAAAGTTAGTAGCACCCGAACCGACTAATGTCCAAATTTGATCTTCAGCAAAGGCACTTGCATCAAATGCTGCTAGACCTTGGCTCGATTGCTTAGTTCTTTGTCCTGCTGTGCTTGCATCTTCAAAACTTGCAGAACTCGATGTTAGTATTGGAGCATTATTCATTAACAATTTGCTTTGTTGAATGTCAGCTTCATTATTAACATCACTATTAACTACTGCTTCGTCTTGTAACTGTAGGTTAATTAATGTTCTTCCGCCATCTGTTATGTCACCTGTACTAGCGTTTTGTGTTCCTCTAACACGAGTAAGCTCTATGTTAATGTCACTTCTAGCTGGATGTCCAGGATCTTCAGCAGTATATTCGTCATCTTGCTCACTTGCGTTTGCAAATTCTAACATAGTTGTTACTGGTGCGCCAGCGGCTCCGCCTGTAGTTTGTCCATAAGCACCGTTACTGTTTTCAACTTTTTCATTTTCAAAATCATTAACAGTTTCTATAGTAACTTCAGTTGGATAAACTGTTGTAACTATATCGTTGCCTGCTAACGGCTCTAAAGTGAATACATCAGCAGTATTAGTACTAAATGTACCTTCTACTTCAATTAATTGTACTTCGTTACCTTGTGTTTTTAAGATAGCATCATTAGTAGAGCTTTGACCTTGACTCCAAAGTACATAACCTCTAGCACCAGTATTAGCCTGACGTATATAATAACCTCTTTGTAACCCTAGATCGTTTAAGTTGTCGCTTAAACCGCTTGTAGTAAGTGTTACAATCTGTCTTGGACGATATGTTAACACCCAAACTTCAACACCGTTATCTAAAGTTTTTTGTTCTAAATCTTCAATATATGCCGCAGTTTGTGTTACAGTACCGGTAATTAAATTTCCAATACGCCAATTTTCAGGATTTCCTTTTGTTGGACCTTCGGCTTGAACATATACACGTCTATTACCAGTAAGCATAATTAAATCATTTTTACCGTAATCGTTAGCGTATTGAATATCGTTTAATTCAACATCTGCCAGTTCTTGCACTTCGTCGTTTGAGAAAATACGATTATCAACATATTGTTTATTAGCAGCATCTAGATCATCAATCGGATCATTCATTTGAATAACACGACCATCTTGCATGTTAATGTAATGTGTTGGGTTATCGTCAATATCTAGTACAGGAGTTAGAATTGGATTTTTCTGAGGAAGGAAGCCGTCACCTAATGTGGCAGCCTTTTTGTTCATATTTTTATCCCAGCCTAAACGTCTGTCAATATATTGTTCAACAGAGTAAGAAGTAGGAACAGTACTGTTGTCTACAGGAGTCATTCCCGAGTCGCCAGTAAACTTACTAACTGTTTCACCGTCTCTAAAGCCTAGTCCGTCTAGTCCAGAAATATTAATTTGTGCTTCAAATTTAACAGTACCAGTACCTTGGTCAACTTCAAAGAACTTACCTACACGGAAGAAGCCATCCTCGTCTGTTGACATGTAGAATACACGCCCTTTGTTTCTTTCCCAAACTTGCGCAGTGGCATCTCCGTCACCAAGTTCTTCTCCATCTTTTTGTAAGTGGAAGTTTTTAGTTTTACCATTAGCCGGTTCGCCTAAAATAACGTTTGGATAGTTAGTAGTGTTAAATCCACCTGTACCAATGTTACTAAAATCATGTCCTGTTGCACGAGTTAATGAAATATTAACTGTAATTTCTGTTGGCTCGCCTTCTGGTATACCAATAGACAATCTTACCGGATTTTTTCCATGATTTAATGTAACCGGACGTGCAAGTCCAGTTGCCGGCGGTAGTGGATCTATTTGTGTATTTTTATCTACGGTTGGTGTAGGGTCTATTTCAATGTATGGAAATCCTGTTTCTAAACTTGTAGGTCTAGTATCTGGATAACTGTTGCCTTCACCGTCGTGATAACCTAAAACGGTATGTATTCTGTCTTTCCAGCCAAAGATCATATCACCGTTTGATATTCTTGACTGCGAATCGTCATCAGCAATTGGACTTGTAAGTGCAATTAGCGTATCGCCTGCTGTAGCACCGAATGTATTTGTACTACTAAATTCTACTACTTCTGTAGGTGTACTACCTGTAACACTGCCTCCACCAATAGTTAACAGGCCGCCGCCTATGCTAAATGATGTTCCGTTCCATTCTGTTACGTATAGTACAGTATTACCGTCTGTATTAGAACTTATAAAGTTAACAATACCATTAGCTGATCCTTGTGAAATAGTATCTTTTAGATCAACAGCACTACTAATATCGGCTCCTATTGTTAATTTAACTTGTGATTCGTAGTAATCATTACCTATAGTTGGTGTAATATAATCATAGTTTGCATCAAATAATACTACTCTGTATCCATCTGGTAACTGTTGATCCGCAGTATCACCAAATGTAGTAATTGGTTTTTCATCAAACGATAGTGTTCTGTAAACAGTATTAGACTCTTCAAACAATAATGCTGTTGACGGACGAGCTGGAAGTGTGTCAATGTTATCAACCATAAACTTAGCACGTTGTCTAATAGTTACGCTTTCGCCTCCGTAGAGCGGCAATGATAACCCTCCAGTTGAAGCATTTTCGTCATTTGTTTGATTTGAGAACGATAGTTTCCAAACAGTACCGTTGCCACCTTCTAGCGGAAGTCCGCTAGTATCGCCTGAACTGTCTATACTATTAATAGATACACCATCTCTATACGTTGTGCTTTCTTCTCCATCCCATACAGTTTCAATTTTAATGTTATCAGTTAGGTTAAATGGTGTAGAACCGTCTGATTGTGTAACAATTAGCGTAGTGCCTCCAACTATAATTGGATTACCTTGAGCATCTACACCTTGTGCAGTTCTTTGTGGATATGCAACACTACCGACTGCGCCAGTATTTTCTTGGGTAATTGTATCACCCCAATATGCACTAACTGCACTACTTAAGGTTAGTTCTTGTTGGTTAACAGCAGGAACGCCGTCTTCTGCAAAAGCAGAAACTACGTTTACAACTTCAAATTTACCTATTAAACTTCCTTGCTCATCTGCTGGATAAACAACGCCGTCGGCTCCCCAAGTACCTTGGAGTGATGGTTTGTCAGAGTTGGATTCAGCACCTGTTAATGTATTATGTACAGTAAAGTTATTTGTATCTTGTACTCTTACAAAAAAGTCTCCGTTTAATGCACTTGCTATATCATATGTAACTGTGCCAGTACCTCCGCTGTACGTACCAGTTAGAGATACTAAGTCATTATTAGCTGCTGCACCTGCCGAGCTATTGTGAATAGTAAATGTATTAGTACCTGTCTTTCTAACAAAATGATCGTCATTTAAGTTAGTTACACCAACAGCACCTGAAATAGTAATTCGATCTCCTGTGTTAAACGGATGTCCTGTTACTTCAAGTGTAGAAGTAACAACATTAACATTTAATAGTGTTGCATTATTGTTGAATGTGCTGTCAGAAATAGTTACTTTTTCACCAGTTGCAAACCCATGGCCTGTAATTTCTATTTGTACACTTGCAATATCAAGGTCTTTAATTGCTTGGCGATCGTCAAACGTAATGTCAATCTCGCCTTCAGGTAAAGGTACAAAGTCAGTATCATATATATAAACATAACTTTGTGACTCGTCTCCTGTAAACTGTGCAGAGTCGTTAACATATACCTTAGCAGTTTGTACAGTGTTATAAGCCAATGAACCAGCTGCTGGAACTTCGTTTGGATCACTACCGGCTGCAACAAGACCAAAGTTACCGTAGGCGTTTGAACCGCCTACTGAACGAATCTCTGAACCATTGTTTGCATAGTAAGCAGCATGACAGTAGTATGTAAACATACCAACCATCTCTGACAAGCCAGTATTAGTAACAAGTAGACCATAACCTAAGTCGTTAATCTGTGTAAAGTCGTTTCCAAGCTGTGATCTGTTACCAGCTGTTTGTAACACAGTTGGATAGTTGTCAGATTCTCCGTATACTGGAGTCTTATTTCCTCCTGAACGTGTGTAATTTACTACAGGTCCTAACCAACCTGTACCATTATCATTGCCGTCTCTTACACCTGAGTTTTTATCAAGGATAAGTTCTGCTGTACCGTTTTCAATATCGTGGTTAACAATAGAGTTAACTTGGTAGCGAATACCGTTTACGTAGAAAGGAGCAGGTAGTTGCGGACGTCTTACAAATAAACCGTGTCCAACACCAACTCCTAGTACTTCTGTTTGCGCTCTTTTACTTCTCGCATACAATCTAAACGGATCGCCGTTTTTCTGTTCTACAATTTCTAATGGCATGTTACCATTAAATCCGTCAACAAACATACCGCCTCTAAATGATTGTTCATTAACTGATTGTGAGAAACTTGATCCAGTCTGGATGTATGGTGATTTAGTAAGAATTTGACCCGCAGGATCGAGTACCGTCATAAATCCGCCATGGCCTTGAACTGTACAGTTACGTATAATTGTAGCATCGTTCATTAAGAACACATCCATATCTTTGTTGTTTTTAGGTGGATTGTATTCTTCATTGAATGCATATATAATCGTGTCAATTAAATTGTCAACTATGCCGCTTGCTCCAGATTCTGATTGGGGAACAGTTTCATTTAATTTCCAAATTATAGTTGAGCCAGTTGGAGCAGCAGCTCCGGCTAGATTTAACAAGCTGCTTGAAATAGTTTTGATATGTCCAATAGCTTGTGATGTAATTTCTTCTTGTCCAGTTTCAACAGCACCTTCATAGTATTTGCCTTGGACTTCCATTGTTTGATCGTTTCTACCGTTGACTAAGTCAAACACAATTGCATCAACAATGTATCCTATATCTCTATAACATTTAGTTGTGAATGTAAATTTATCAACTGTTAGATCAATAGGAACACTATCATCCACATCAAGGGTTCCACTAACTGATCCAATTAAACTATTTGATAGATTAAAAGTACCTGTAGGCGATACAAGTATAAATTTTGTTTTTCCGTTTACAATTATAGGATCGTCTTTAACAACACCACTGACACCTGTTGTTACTTGTGTAAGAACTTCGCCTTTAACTGGAGCAATA
>Ga0181607_10003039_pt1 | contig 14733 bp, 17 predicted proteins | sample 041ome_9_FD_132420 | JGI IMG/M metagenome (GOLD analysis project Ga0181607, IMG submission 132420) | Coastal salt marsh microbial communities from the Groves Creek Marsh, Skidaway Island, Georgia - 041413US metaG (megahit assembly) | ecosystem: Environmental > Aquatic > Marine > Intertidal zone...
GGTGCGTCTATGGACATCATTCAGACTGGTTCTGGACAGGTAACTATCTCCCCAGACAGCGGAGTAACCCTGAACTACACCCCAGGAAACAAGCTCAGAACGCAATGGTCAAGCTGTACTATAATGAAACGTGGAACCGATAGCTGGATCGTTTACGGCGACTTGACAGCGTAAGTTAAGAGAGAGTAACTAATGGCAAAGAAAGAAGCAGGTGGAAAGTCAGCATCACAGAATGACTTTCTAGAGCCGCTAGCCCCCGAAAATGTAACAGCTACTGATGTAGGAACTTCTCGTCCCTACAATGACGCTGCAGTTACTGTAACTTGGGAGATTAACGAGCTTTCTCCTGCTGCAGACACCTATAGTGTTCAGGTGTCAGGCGGCTCTGTTCTTGTAAATGCAGCCGCTTTGCCCACTCCTTCTAGTGGAACATATACCGCTACCGTAACTGGACTCAACTCAGACACTAGCTATACCCTTGAAGTTTTTCTAACCAACAGCTCTGGAAGCTCGGATGCTACTGCCGCGTCTGCAGTTACGACAACGTCCGTACCTCAGACTCCTTCTGCACCATCGGTATCTTCAACTGTAGCTCTTACAGATGACGTTTCTTGGACAGCTCCAGCTAGCGGCGGATCAGCAATCACCCTATACACATGGGAATCAAATGAAGATCCAATTAAAACTGGAACTACAACTAGTACTTCTGTAGCTGTAACAAACGAAGCCAACACTACACAGAAGTATCGTGTAAAAGCAACTAACGCTAATGGAGATTCAGACTTTTCTGCGTACTCAGCTGACGTAGAGACTCTACCCCCATTCTTCCCACCGTTCTTCCCACCGTTCTTCCCACCGTTCTTCCCCTTCTTCCCACCGTTCTTCCCACCATTCTTCCCACCATTCTTCCCACCATACTTCCCATTCTTCCCACCGTTCTTCCCGTTCTTCCCACCGTTCTTCCCACCGTTCTTCCCACCGTTCTTCCCACCGTTCTTCCCACCAAGCTTCTCGGCTTGTATCGAGGAGAACACGCTGATTAAGACCTCACGCGGTCTAATCCCAGCGAAGGACGTCAAGCTAGGAGACACTGTTTACTCGGTAGTTCTTAAGGAGCTAGACACCGAGCACAGGCCTACTAAGGAGTTTGTAGTGGCATCATCACTAACCTTCGAGAACAGCGAGCCAGTGGAGACTACAGTTACTGCAATCAAGGTTCAGTACAAGGATGGAATTCTTTACTACAACGGTAAGGAAGATGCTAAGTACTCAAGCCAGCAAGCAATGTTTGCTTTTGTAGACGGCGTATTCATGGTCCGCAACTCTGGAGAGCTAAAGATTGGTGACTCACTAATCAAGGTTCTAGAGGACGGTACCTACGAGCTTGAAGAGATTCGTGAAATTACTATCCTCGAAGGCAGCAGTCCAGTCTACGAGTTCTCCTGCAACCCATACCACTGGTTCATTGCAGGTGGATATCTAGTCCACAACGTCAAGATTTAGTCTTGTAAAAAGTTTAGCCCCCAGCAATGGGGGCTTTACTTTTTAGTGTTAGACTTATCTCAATATGAATGACTGGTTTACTAAAGACAGGTCAGAGACAGCTAGCCAAAGAATGGCTGACAGACAGCTGGGCCCTATGACCGTACTCAATCCTGCCCTAGGCATTAACGTATATAGAAATGCTGTACCCGCAGAGGTCTGCGCTCGACACATTAAGACCCTAGAAGAAAGCCTTACGGAGGACTCCACTCCATACGAGTGGGCAGGAGCCAAAGTAACAAACTCTGCCGAAGTAGATAACTACGCAAGAAATGCTCAGGACTTTAAAGTTTCCAGCAACAATCTAGGACCAAGAACCGACGAAAACGCGGCTCTCTATGACATGCATGAAGATCTTTTCCAGAGACTAAGAATGTGCGTTAATGACTACGGACGCTACTGGGGCGTCGGTATGCAGGCTTATGAAGCATTTAACTTTGTAAAGTATGAAGGCGCTGGAACACAATTTAGAATTCACGCAGACCACGGGCCTACATATGTTGCAACCGTGTCAGCCGTAATGTATCTAAACGATGACTATGAAGGCGGGGAGATTTGGTTTCCCAGATTTGGTGTAGACCTCAAACCTAAAGCAGGAGACATTGTAGTTTTCCCGTCAATTTTTATCTATGAGCATGCTTCTAAAGAAATGATTGAAGGAACAAAGTATTCAGTTGTTGTTATGATGGACTATCACGACCGCGACGGAGTAAATCAACGAGTATCACAGGTAGTCGAAGACTACAAACTTAAGTATTAGCGAGGAAGAAAATGGCGCAAGATCTAAGCCCTGAAGCACTAGCTGAAAAAGAAAAAAACGAATCAGAAATTGCTGAAAAAAGCAAGCAAGAACAAGAAAACATAAATCATAGACTTACCGAATGGTACAGAATTGAAGAGCAAACTTGGTCTTCCTGCCAAGAAGTTGTACCTGGCAGTGGAATCTGGGTGTATAGAGACGTTCTTCCTACAGAAATGAACATCATTGAGCGGTTAGAAGAAGTTATTGACAATCCAGATAACGACTATGACTGGAGAGAAGCAATGGTTGGCTATCAAATGCGAATGCCAGACTATCGTGATTGCGTAGATTTTAAATATAAGAAAAGTGACATCGAAGAAGACAACTCTGAAGCGGGAGAAAAACTAAAAAAGCTTGCAGACGATGTAACTTTTAGAGAGCTTCAAGTTGTTAAAGACTACACACGTAAATACCACATTGGAGAGCTGCGCTACTGGGAAGCAACTAACTACGTTAAGTATGGTCCAGGTCAGCACTTCCAAGAGCACCACGACCACGGCTATTCGTACAACTGCGTAGTTTCCATTGTTGCTTTTCCTAACGAAGGGTATGAAGGTGGAGAATTGTACTTTAGATTGCAAAATGTCAAAGTAAAAGCAAAAGCAGGAGACCTTTATATTTTCCCATCAAACTTTATGTATCCACACAGAGCAATGCCAGTTACTAGCGGAACAAAGTATTCTATGGTAACCATGCTTGACTATTCTGATAAGTACCACAAACCAGAATTTTACCAAGATACGGAAGAGTAGTGGGACTGATAAGAGTAAACAAACTCTTTCCCGAAGGTGAAATTGCAACCTTAGAGCAGCTGGCAACTAAGAGAGAGTGGATGGATGAAACGCCAGAAAAACACGCGTATCAGTGCTTCCCACTGAGTGTCACTAATCGCCTTGGGTGGGGCATATCTTTTCCTAAAGACATTAGATTTGTTTGGGATGGGGTTACTGACACTACTCCAGATCACGTGACAATCTTAGAGGGCCACGAGTTTGTAAATACTTATCGAGGTAATGCTACTGTTAGTTTTACTACTGGGCTTAAATTTACAACTGACGAGAAAACTTCAATTCTTACAATGCCCGTTCCTAACTTATTTACTAGGGGTGCTCAGTGCTATACAACACTGATTAGCACATCATTTTTTATTCATATGCTTCCCTTAGCTTGGCGTCTGACAGAGCCAAATTTAGAGATACACATCCCAGCAGGGATGCCCGTAGCAACAGTTTTACCAATTTCTTTGACAGGATTACAGGAAGATTACGAACTTTGCATTTCTGAAGAGTTGCCATCCGAAGACTACTGGGAAGAAGTTAGGAAGTACGGCGACGCTATAGAAATAAAGAATGGCGTTGGCGATTGGTCAAGGATGTATCGAGAAGCCCTAGACTACAGAGGAGAGCAAGTGGGTCAGCACGAAACAAAAGCAATCAGACTAAAGACGGTAACCTGCCCATTTACGGGTCAAACCTATGAAGTAGAAGACAACGAGACTCAGGAAGACCCTATTGGACACGCATAAGATTAAATTTATAAAAAACAGACCGTGGCTAACCGAGGAAAGCGCGTCTGCCCCAAAACCAATCATCAAGACTATCCCTGATTGGTATAAAGATGCTGACCGCTTTGCCAAGCACCCAATGACTGGTGAAGCTTGGAAAGATCCAATGAATGGTGGAAAGATTCCTACTTGGAAAGCCTGCCCAGCTGTCTATGACATCATGGGAAGCGGCTATGTCTACTTGACTCCGTGCGACATAGAGTTCACAGAAGACTCGATGGGCAACATAAATGCCAAGATTTTGGACGAAAAGAATAAAGATTTTCTGCAAGACCGCATGGCAATGCCGCAGTTCCTTCACCCAGAGGGCTACCACAAGAAGCACTTTGCTTGGTGGTCAGACTGGGCAGTAGAGCTGCCAGAGGGGTACAGTGCTCTCTACACTCAGCCAATGAATAGGTTCGAGCTGCCATTCCTTACGACAAGTGGTATAATTGATAATGACAAGGTAACTCTACCTGGAACAATGCCGTTTTTCATTCGCAAGGGCTTCACTGGTGTAATCCCTGCAGGTACTCCATATGCTCAGATATTTCCGTTTAAGCGCGAAAACTGGGAGTCGGAACATTTTATAGATATAAATCAGCCCGAAATGTCTATAAAAAATCAAATGAATAGTGCAAAGTACAGAGTCCCAGACGGTGGCGTTTACCAACGCGAAGTCTGGGAAAGACGGAAATACGATTAAGGTAGGATAGTCATATGGCAATGACAGAGCATGTAACAAATAATAGTGAACGCCCCTATGAGTCAACTACACCATCGGGATTTTTTGGTGACACTGCAGACAACATCGTTGCTATTGAAGACTTTATGACCGAAGAAGAGCTTGGAATTCTTACAGAGTTCGCTAAAACAAATGAAACTTGGGATCAAACGGAGACTCACTACAATGAAGATGGCACAGTTATTTACGATTCTGGGTATTGGGATCATCGTGTTGCTACTACCCCGACGCTTGACAGCGTGGATCCTAAAATCTCGGAAGTAATTGTAGGAATGCAGCTGCGTCTAAAAGAAAAAGTAGACGCATTCTTTAACGTAGACGCCCACGCCACTAGCCCCGCAATTGTTCGCTGGTTGCCTGGACAGCGTCAACAGCCCCACGCGGACAAAGAGCTGCACGAAGGCGAGGGCCGCGGAAAGCCAAATGACTTTCCTTACTACGACATCGCTGGTCTGTTCTACATCAATGACGACTACGAAGGCGGCGAGCTCTACTTTCCAAATCAGGGTATTCAGTTTAAACCAAAAGCTGGAGCTGCATACTTTTTCCCCGGAGACATGCACTACATCCATGGAGTAACAGAGATTCGCTCGGGAATGAGGTACGTGTGCCCGTTCTTTTGGACAATTAAAGAGCACACGGGAGAGAGAAGGCCGTAATGTTGCAAGGCACCGATTTAATTAAATTTGTAACTGTGTATAAAGGTGCATTTAGCGCCGAAGACTGCAACCAACTTTTAGATTCTTTCTACACAGCGCCTCACGGGGACGGGTATCTTTTGCTAGAAGCCAATGAATGGGAGGACCAAGACGGTCTTCGTAGGCAACCAAAGTTGGAGTATTACAGACAGCCAGAAGACCTAGACCCTAGCATTTTAGGTGGAGAAATTTTTAAAGACTTTGACGCTAGCTATCCAGCGGACAAAGTAAAAGAGGATGACACAGCTTACGAGCCAATGATGAAACTTATGGCTCTATTTAAAGAGGCTACAGAAGACTATCAGCACCGCTGGGGCCTAGATATCAATATTATCCAGCACGCCCCTCTAGAGTTTAGGTACTATCAGGGGCCTCAGAGCGTCGGGCCGCATTCAGATTACTCTGGACACTTGCACCTTCACCCGAGCGGCGATTGGGGCAATCAAGATGAAAAAGCAGACTGGGATATTGCAAATCAGACTTTTGCATACAATGTTTATTTAAACGATGACTATGGTGACGGCGGCGAAATTTTTATTAGGCGTTATGCAAAAAATGAGGATGGAACTTACAGAGACGAGAGTGAATACGAAGGCTCTCACAAGCCCTTAAAGGGGGATATTGTAATTTTTCCGTGCGCGTTCCCTTACGAACATTGGGTAACTCCAATTGGAAAAGGAGTAAAAAGGTGGATGGTAAATGCCAATGCTATCCAAGACCGAGTACCAGAATGGCAATTTAATTAGGAAATTATGTATTTAGAAGAAAAACTAGAAGAGAACGTATATCTATACAGTGACGTTTTGGAAGACCCTAAGCGTCTATTAGACCTAATTGAAGAACTAGACGAAGACGAGTCTGTCCAAGCTGTCATCCCCGAATGGGGATTCTGGTTTTCCAATACTCAAGATGGGCACAGCTTTGGCAGCAAGAAAGACTTTAATCTGGATGCTTTGGACACCCTAGATTCAGACAGGGCAGAAGATGTCCGATGGGTTGTCGGTCAAATTCGAGGCGCAATAGAGAACGTGTCTCATGCTTTTTACAGAGATCACGAGGAAGAGGGGGAGCCTAATATTTCTCCTTTTGCTGGAATCATGAAGTACCGACCAGGGTGCGCCATGGGAGCACACTTTGATGCTCAGGCGGGGGACGAGAGTCTAAAGTGGTCAATTATTGTTTACGTTAATGATGACTACGATGGTGGAGAGTTGTCATTTATTATTCGCCCTTACGACTTAAGAAACCCCAAGAACGGTCACTTGCGTCCAGCAGATGACGTAAATGACCCGCAAAATGCAGAGCTGGTTGACTTTACTGTAAAGCCTAAAGCGGGGCAAGCTCTTATCTTTCCTTCGACTCATCCCTACAAGCATCAGGTTCATTTGATGAAAAGCGGGGACAAGTACATGTTCCCAGGGTTTATCTTTCAGCCAGAGTTTGATGCAGATGACCCAGAATCTAGGGAAAAATACAATGCTGGCTCGGCATATAGAGATGTAAACGCAGAAATTAAGTATCTAGACGAGGAGTAAAGTGTCGCAACTCGAGTATGAGGTGCTCCACGAAAATATCTACTACTTTCCTGGAGTAATTAAAGAGATTGATAACGTTATGTCTACTCTCGATGAAGTCAATAGCGTTTCTGTCACTCCATGGGAAGTTTGGTACGCAAACAATGACTCTAAAGAAAATCCGTACGGAGATTTAAAGACACTAAACAAGCCTCGACTAGAGGAAGAGACTGACCCTGAAGTAAGAGAAAAATCTTTATACATTTTAAATTCTATTATTGGAGCTATGCACCAATGCTGTAGAGAGTTTATGGTCCAACATGGGGCGTCTGATGAAGAATTAAATCATTTAGATAGAGAATTTGCTGACGGTGGGCACACTTACGGCATTCGTCGTTATAACGAAAACATGGACATGGGACCGCACTCAGATATGGTAGTGGATGGACGCGACACATATACGGTTGCGGTATATCTTGACGATGAGTACGAGGGCGGGGAGCTGGCTATTGTTGATTACGGTATTTCTATAAAAAATAAAGCTGGAAGCATCGTAGTTTTCCCGTCAAGCTATCTTCATGAATCTAAAAAATTAGTTAGCGGAAGAAAAACAATAATCACTCACGTACACATGACAATAAATTCGATACTAGAAAGGATTTAAAGTGCTCGAACCAAGGATTTTTAATTTCTCGACAGCAAACGAAATTATTGATAACGCAGAAAAAATTTTAGAGTCCTTCAAAACAGACATTGTTGTGTGCATTAGGGGGGCAAATCTTTCTATAGAAGATCAGCATTTAGTTGCACAAAAACTTGGAGACGTTTTTAGTTGGGCCCCCAACAGCAGCGAGCCTTCTGGCGAACAGTATGTAGAGTCACATAAAAGATTAGAAAATAAAGAATCTCTTAGTGGAGATGAAGTTTTTTTGAATTGGCACATGGAACACGTAGAGTACGATCAAACAGATTTTCCTATTATTGCAGGTATATGGAACATGCTGACTTTTACCACTGATTCGGAAAACGGAAAAACATATTTTTACGATACAGCCAATCTATACAACAATCTCAGCGATAAAGATAAAGATTTTCTTAGTCGGTGCGACTGCACTTGGTCAGACTATCTTAGGGAAAATCCCTATGTCTCTCAGGTTGTACAGACTCATTGGCTTACGGGAGAAAAAGTCATAAGACTTAACTTAAACGAGAGAACTACAATACCTGGAAATTTGTATAACTTTGACAACAGAAAACCCACGGAAGATGAACGAAATTATTTTGTTGGCCTTAGGGATTTTTTAGTAAAAACTATCCAAGAAAGTACACAAGATAGAATTATTCACAAGTGGCAGCAAGGAGATTTACTTATTCCAGACCTATTTAAGGGAGCTCATGCTGCTACTGGAGGATTCTCGTCTGAACAAAGAGAGTTTGTAGGGATTTGGGCAAGACCAACAAATTGGACAGCTAGGGTAATTTTAGAAAGCTAACATGTCAATCTCTTACGAAATAGTCAAAGAAAAAGTTGTTTACTTTAAAAATGTTTTTGATGACATAGATAAAGTAATAGCAACTTTAGAGTCGCTAAATAACTCAGCAGTCACCGACTGGGAACGCTGGGATACGGGAGATCCTGACAACAGCTATGGAGAAGTAAAATTTGTTGCTCGAAGAAATCTTCATCTAGTTGAAGACCAAGAGCAACGTGAAAAATCTTTGTGGCTAATGGACACTCTGGCAGATGCAATGGCAAAAGCTGCAACAATTTATTCTTCGATTTTTGACATTGACGAAGTATCACTTAGATATGCAAAAGGCGCTCTAAAGCACAGAGGCAATACGACTGGAATAAACAAGTACTATCCAGACAGGCACATGGGGCCGCACATTGACTGGAACGAAAGCAATTCCGATGTGGAATACACCATAGTTATATATTTAAACGACAACTACGACGGCGGCGAGCTTAGATTTGTCGAGCCTGAAATAGATGCTAAAATTAAACCTGAAGCAGGAAGTATTGTAATTTTTCCATCATTTATGCCATACAGACATGAATCAATGCATATATCCAATGGTAGAAAAATGCTTATCACTCATCACTGGAAAGGTGGCGAAAGGGTTAAGAGAATTAAACACCTACTTTCGGTACTTCGAAACGAGGAAATTTAATGTCGCAAGAATATACAGTAGACAGTCCCAACGTAACTTTTTTAGACCCTAAAGTTATTGTTTTTCACAATGTAATCCAAGACTGCGACGGATTAATTGATTATTACGAAGAAAACGCTTCTTGGCGAGGGTGGTATGGCTTTGGACGTCAGGTAGAAGCCAGGGGTCCTTCGGTTCAAGGCAGAGAAACCTTCCCCACATGGGAGGAGTGGAAGAGCGATGTCATAGACGGATACGACAATCCAATAACCGAAGAGGAAATTCCTTATAGGACAAATGTAGCATCAGCCTTTTATTGGGCAACAAAATTTTATGTTGAACAAACAAATTTAGTTCTTCCAAATTGGTACACACAAACTTGGTGTTTAGCTAGATACATACCCGACGAAAATCTTATAAATAATGAAGATTTAACCATGAATTTTCATACAGATTATCAAGTAAATGACTCAGAGTCTCCGGGTGAAAAATTTGGAATGACAGCCGTGTTTTATCCGAACGACGACTACGAGGGCGGAGAAATTGCTTTTAAAGTAGCAAAAGACGGAAAAGTTGTAAAAGAATTTGAGTACAAACCAAAAGCAGGCGACGTAGTTATATTTCCAGCAAATTTTCCCTATTACCACGCAGTTCGTAGAGTTTGGGGTGCCCCTAAGTACATAATTAGACTTTATTGGAGCTACAAGTTTGAAGGCACCGAAGCTTGGTTTGAGCTACAAAAAAAGTATGGAGAAGAAAAGTTTAGAGAACTAGAAGCTGAAAGGGTTAGAGATGGCAGTCTTATGTATACCGTTCCATACTTATACCCTAAATTTACACTGTCGGAGTACTACGAACACCTAGAAAATGGAACGCTTCAAGAAGCAAAGGAAAAAACTTATGGGTAATCCAGTTCCAGTAGTAAATTTAGAAACTTATGAAAATTTTTTAAGTAACATTGAAAATATTGTTGATATTTACAATGACGTGGGCGTTGTAGTTCTTAGGGGGCACAATTTTTCTGACGAAGAACACAAGAATGCCGCAAGATCCTTAGGTGGACACCTTAAATGGAATATGTTTCACGGTGCTGAAGCCCACACAGAGTCAGCATTTTATGATGGAGGACACTCCGACTTACAAGATGAAAAAACTTATTTTTTAAAACAAGACGAGTACTTACTGGATTGGCACATAGAGCAAGTTTATTACGTAAAACCAATATTAGCTGGTTTGTGGAATATGTACCACTTTTCGGCTCCGCAAGGGTCAGGAAACACACAGTTTATGGATTCTTGCAAACTTTACGAGCTACTTGCTGACGAGGATAAAGAACTACTATCTAACTCAATTATTTATTGGAAAAAGCAAAGTCATACTGGTTCAGGACCGTATTACACAAGAGCAGTGGCTCCCCACCCCACAGCTAATAAGCCTACTATCAGAGTAGAGACAGATAGAGGATGCGAAGTTCCTCCTTTACTATATCTACTAAACAACGAAGAGCCATCTGAAGCAGAAAAAACAAAATTTAATGATGTAGTTGAATATATTAAGCTACAACTAAACTCGAACAAAGAGCTTTTATATGTTCACGAATGGGAAGAGGGGGACCTTTTGGTGGTGGATTTATTTAGAATGTACCATTCGGTAAAGGGCGGATTTGCTAGAGGCGAAAGAAAATTTAAAGGCCTAGCCATGAGACCAGAAGTATACAATCACGATTTACATGAGAGCTTGGAGACACTGTGGGAGAACTAAAAAACGAACATGTAGATATGGTTTCAGAATATAAGCTAAAAGCTGCCGCGGGAAAAGCTGATTCTTATATGCTAACAATTGCTAGAGACGGGGAAAGTCCAGCACGCTCTATATACTTTTATGGCGATGCGATAGACGCCGCTAAGGGATATGAAGCATATCAAGACTGGGGATTTGCTAAAGATTTCCTTACCGTAGAGCTATATGAGCCGACAGGAAGAGTCCACAGCAAAGTTCTTCGCAGGCCACGAGGCGGAGAGTGCGTTTTTCATAGAGAGCAATACCACCAAATCTCAGAGATTCTCAGTAATGTTGCTGACAAAATGAGTCAAGAAGACTACAACTACTTAGTTCTAGAGCTTGCTAAACTGTTCTCTAGAGACAATCAAAGATTTAATGAAGAACGTTTTTTAGAAAACGTAGGATATATAGGAGAAGTTGATGACAGACTTTAGTGCAATTGAAACCACGCCAACAGAGTTTGGCGACAAAGGCTTTATCAAAGAAGACGTTGTCATCTATAACAACTTTCTAACGGCAGACGAGTGCAAGAGACTTTGCGAGTTCATGGAAGACGAAGAGCAGCCGTGGAGCATGTCTGCCTTCTTCGAGTCTTACGGCATGAGCATCATGCCAGAAGACCCAATCCTAGAAAGGTATGGATTTGAGAAAGACTACTTTGCCAAGCTAGCTGACAGGCTTCAAAAGACTGTAGAAGATGCCCACGAGCGTCCAGTAAAGTCTGTTTCGAGCCACGCTCAGAAGTGGCAGATAGGCGCATTTGCCCCGTTCCACTCGGACAATACTGACATGGAAGGCAACTGGTCAGCTTGGGAAAAGAGCAAGCTTGTGTGCCTTTTGTACCTAAACGAGGACTACGAAGGTGGAGAACTAGATTTTCGTGACCACGATATCTGCATTAAGCCAGTAGCTGGCCAGTTAGTTACTTTTCCGGGGGGATACAACAACATTCACCAAGTTTTGCCAGTAAAGGGCTCAATTCGTCACACAATCGGTGCTTTTTGGGATTACGCTGAGTCAGAATACTCCCCAGAGCGTATGCAAGAATGGGAAGACGAGATTGAAAAGGTCCGCGAACAGCAGAAAGAAATGCAAGCCGAGTGGAAAGAGCAGCTAGACGCTGGTACACATCCGCTTGAGAGCGGCGGCAATCAAGGCGGCTATTAATCAATTTGCCCAAACTGCGGTAAAATTATAGGGACTAGTCTATCCCTGTAAGGACGCCCTGTATGGCAAATCTCCGCGGAAATGTCCACGATATGATTGTGGATCAAGGCGCGACCGTAAACACCGTGTTTACGATAAAAAACTCTGCCCGCAGTGCGTTGGACATTACAGGCTACGTGGCTCGTATGCAGGTTAGACGATTCGACGGCACAACTAGGGATCCCAGCCCTACCGTTATTGCTGAATACACTAGTTACGATGGATATCTCATTATTGGCGACACCGCAGGGACAGTCACCTTACTCATTCCGCCAGCTGAGATGGCCGCATACGAGCCAGGTAGTTATGTTTATGACTTAGAGGTTGAGTCATCTCTAGGTGAAACTACTCGTATTGTTCAAGGAAAGTTTATTGTGAGAGCCGAGGTAACCAGATAATGGCACTCTCCGACAATTTTGCATATGTCGATATTAAAGGCCCTGGACCTCAGGGCCCCGCTGGCCCTACTGGACCTGCTGGTCCCGCTGGAGGTCCTACAGGCCCTACTGGAGCCGCTGGTGCTACGGGGCCTACTGGTGCAACAGGTCCAACAGGTGCTACTGGTGCAACAGGTGCAGATTCAAATGTAACTGGCCCCACTGGTGCAACAGGCCCTACGGGTCCCACTGGCGCTGCCTCGACCGTAGCTGGTCCAACGGGTCCTGCTGGAGAAACTGGTCCTACAGGTGCTCAGGGTCCAGCAGGTCTATCAATAACTGGACCAACTGGAGCCGACGGAGCTACAGGAGCAACTGGTCCCACTGGCCCAACAGGTGCTCAGGGTCAATCTGGACTTAGTATTACAGGACCTACAGGTGCCACAGGAGCTGCTGGAGTTGCAGGACCGACAGGACCGACTGGAGAAACAGGTGCATCAGGAACACCGGGAGCCACAGGGCCTACAGGTGCCGCTGGAGCTGACGGAGCCACGGGTCCCACGGGGGCAACTGGTGTTGCTGGAGTTGATGGGGCTACTGGACCCACGGGTTCAACGGGTGCAACAGGTGCAACAGGACCCACGGGGCCAACTGGTGCAACAGGTGCTGCATCAAATGTTACTGGACCTACGGGACCTACAGGCGCTTCGGGACAAGTTGGTCCCACAGGGCCAACTGGCTCTCAAGGTGTTGCTGGTCTAAGTATTACTGGACCCACAGGACCTGCTGGATCTGATGGAGCAATTGGTCCTACTGGACCTACAGGTGCTCAAGGTGTTGCTGGTCTAAGTATTACAGGGCCTACAGGAGCTACAGGAGATACAGGTCCTACAGGGCCAACGGGTCCCACAGGATCTCAGGGTGTTGCTGGACTAAGTGTTACTGGTCCCACAGGTGCAACAGGTGCAACAGGACCCACGGGGTCTACAGGACCAGACGGAAGTTATTACGTTGGACCTAATCCCCCTCTTTCGCCAGAAGAGGGAGATACTTGGTTTGATAGCGAAGACGTAAAGTTTTATATTTATTATGACGGCTTTTGGGTAGAAATTAATGCTAACCGAGTTGGACCGACAGGCCCGACTGGCCCGACAGGGGCTACTGGTGCAACGGGCCCCCAAGGTACAGACATTCATTTTGCTGGCTCTGTCGCCACTGTAGGTGATTTGCCAAGCGGAGCTTCATCAAATGATGCATACATTGTAGATGCTGACGGAAACCTTTGGGTGTCAAACGGCGATGAGACTTGGACAGACGCTGGACAAATTGTTGGTCCGCAGGGCGAGACTGGCCCGACTGGTCCACAGGGCGAAATTGGTCCAACTGGCCCTCAGGGTATTCAAGGTGTTACAGGCCCACAAGGTGAGACAGGTCCAACTGGACCTCAGGGAATTCAAGGCATTCAAGGAGAAACAGGACCAACTGGCCCGCAGGGAGAAATAGGACCAACTGGCCCTACAGGACCCCAAGGTGAGACTGGCCCCACAGGACCTCAAGGAGAAACAGGACCAACTGGCCCCACTGGTGCTGACTCTACAGTAACGGGACCTACAGGTCCTACAGGGCCAACGGGTCCCACAGGTGCAGAAGGAAACTTTACAGTTTCTACAACTGCACCAGCAGGTGAAGAGGGCGATGCCTGGTTTAACAGCGAAACTGGTCTTTTCTTTATCTACTACGACTCCGCATGGGTTCAGGTAGCGACAGCGGATCAAGGACCAACTGGGCCGACAGGTCCACTGGGCCCAACTGGACCAACGGGTCCAACTGGCGCAATTGGTGTTCAGGGCCCAACTGGCCCGCAAGGTGTTGTAGGCCCAACTGGCCCAACGGGAGACACGGGCGCTCTCGGCCCTACAGGCCCAACTGGGCCACAAGGTGTTGTAGGTCCAACTGGCCCAACTGGAGACACTGGCCCAACAGGGCCCGCTGGCCAAGAAGTCCCAGCTGGTGGAACAACTGGACAAATCCTTATAAAGCAAAGCAACACTGATTATGATTACATATGGGGAGACACCATTGACGGAGGTACGCCATAATGGCAGCTATAGATTTTCCAAATAGCCCCAGTGTAAATGAAATCTACACTGCAGGCAGCTATAGCTGGAAGTGGAACGGTACCGTCTGGGAAGCAGTAGTTTCAGATGTTTTAGAGGGTCCAACTGGCCCTACAGGACCTGCTGGAGCAGCTTCAACAGTGACTGGCCCGACTGGAGCCTCTGGTCAAGACGGTGCAACTGGGCCAACGGGAGACACAGGGCCAGCTGGCACTGATGGTGCTACTGGCCCAACTGGACCTCAGGGAGA
>Ga0181607_10003043_pt1 | contig 14719 bp, 13 predicted proteins | sample 041ome_9_FD_132420 | JGI IMG/M metagenome (GOLD analysis project Ga0181607, IMG submission 132420) | Coastal salt marsh microbial communities from the Groves Creek Marsh, Skidaway Island, Georgia - 041413US metaG (megahit assembly) | ecosystem: Environmental > Aquatic > Marine > Intertidal zone...
TAACATTTTAGTATAGGCATAACTAGTTGGTTCAATTGAAAAAATTTGCGAATTTTTGAATTTATTTGAAAATTGAAGAGATTGAACTCCAAAATTTGCACCAATGTCTAATATACTTTTATAATTTTTTAATCTAAGTTTTTTTGCACAATCGACGATCTCTTTTTCGAAATTTCCAAAAATAAAAATATGCAAATCTATTGCCTCAGAAAAATCTAAATTCCAATAAATGTCATTTCTTTTAATTTTTGCTTCTCTTGGTAAAAACAATTTTAAAACAAAAAATATTATCTTGGCTAAAAATATTTTTTGTTTTGTTTTCACTAATAACTTATATTAATAAAACAATATTTTTACAAACTTTTTTAACTTTATGACAAAAAAACTAATTATGTTCATGCCTTCGATTGAGGGTGGTGGGGTAGAAAAAAATTTTTTTATTGTTTCAAATTATTTAATTAAATTTAAAAAAGTTTCAGTAATTACAATTTCTAATCAATATAAAAAAAAATTTGACAAAAATATTAAATTTATAAGCTATAAAATAAATTTATTTGATAAATTGGGTAGAAGATTAAAATATTTCTTAGCATTCCTACTTTTAATTAAAGAACTTATCAATGAAAAAGAAAAATTAGTTTTTTGTTTCCAAGCAAATATTTATGCAATCATAATCTGTAAAATATTTAATGTTAAAATAATTGTAAGATCAAATTCAGCGCCAATAGGATGGTCAAAGAACATTTTAAAAAAAAAGATATTTAAGTTGATTTTAAAATTAGCTGACAAAATAATGGTAAATAGTGTTGATTTTAAAAAAGATTTAAAAAAAGAATTTAATGTAAATTCGGTATGTATTTATAATCCTCTAAATAAAACAGAGATTTTAAAAATGTCAAAAAGTAAAATAAATAATATTTATAAAAAAAAATACCTAAAAATAATTAATGTTGGTCGATTTGTTGATCAAAAAGATCAAATCACTCTTTTAAAAGCTTTAAATAAAATAAAAAATAAATTAAATTTTCAAGCATTGCTCGTTGGCCAAGGTATTCTTAAATATCAATTGAAAAATTATATAAAAAAAAATAATCTCAGACACTTAATTCGTTTGATTAATTTTAAAAAAAATCCTTATCCTTATATAAAACAAGCAGATTTATTTGTGCTAACCTCTTCATTTGAAGGTTTACCAAATGTTTTGCTGGAGTCTATAGTGCTTAATAAATTTGTAATTTCTAGTGATTGTAGAACGGGACCTAAAGAAATTTTACTTAATGGTAAAGGAGGAGATCTATTCAAAGTTGGAGACTATAAAAAACTTTCTAAATTAATTTATGAATTTCATTCAAAAAAAGAAAAAAAAATCAAAAAATTACAATTTGCAAAAAAACACCTTTTTAGATTTGATTATGAAATTAATCTAAAGAAATATTTAGATCTTGTAAATTCAGTCAATCATATTTAGTATTTTATCAATTTTCTTATAGTGTCTAAAAATTGAAAATTTCATAGAATTTTTTTTTATTTCAACACAATCATTTTTTTTTTTGTTATCATCAATCTTTTCATATTTTTTTAAAGCATTATAAAGTGCCATACTTTTATTATTTTCATACAATAAACCATTTTGACCATTATTTAAAAATTCACTTGGTCCATTTGGGCAGTCGCTAGAAATTATGAATAAATTAGCAAGTGCAGACTCAATTATAACAAAGCCCATTTCTTCCCATTTTGAACTTAATATAAATGCATCAGAATCTTTCATATATCGTAAAACATTTTCAACTCTACCTAATAAATAAATTATATTTTTAAGTTTTTTTTTTACAATCAAGTTTTGTAAATTATCAAATTCTTCACCATCACCCAAAATCACTAATCGAGATTTATTATTTTCAAGGTAATATTTACTAAATTCATTAATTAAATAATGAAAATTCTTTTGCTTTGTTAATCTTCCTACTGCTAAAAAAACCTTAACATCTTTTGTAAAAATACTTTTAAACTTATTAGATATTTTTAGTTGATTTCGATAATTAGAAATATTTAAAACTGCATCTGGTAAATAGAATATTTTTTTATGATTAACTATATTAATTTTATTTATTTTATTTTTTAACTCAACTGTAGGGCAAGTAATTACCTTAATATTGGAACCACAAAATTTCCAAAAGTTTTTTCTAACAAAATTAAGTTTTGGCATTCCAGAAATTCTTAAGATCAAATTTGTATGAAAACTAAATAATTGAAAAATAATAATCGGCAAAGAAGTAATGAGATGGGCAATTAGTATATCTGGTTTTTTTTTTTTTAATAAAAGTATTAAAGGAAATAACGATAATAAAAAAATAATTATATAAGAAAATCGACTTTGTAAATAACCAGTTTTAGATAAAAATTTATAATATTTAAAATTTAAATCAATCACATTGACTTTGTTTTTTGAAAATTCATTTTTAAAATTGTCCCATTCTCCACAAGTATTTATAATTGAAACTTCATATTCATTACTAAATTTTGATAATGCTAATGAAGAGTTTGCAGTTGATATAACTGTACCAACAGGATTTAAACAAGGAGACCAGTAGAAAACTTTTTTTTTCATAAATATAAAACTTTACAATAATTTATAAAGTTTATAAGTAAATTAATTTAATGATTTTAATTACTGGTAGCACTGGATACATAGGTTCTCATATTTCCCTTTATTTTGAAAAGAAGAATATAAATTTTATTGGTATTGATAATTTATCATCCTCATATAAAAAAAATGTAACAAAAAATCAAAGACATTTTTATTTGGATATATCTAATAAAAAAAAAATAAATAATTTATTTAAAAAATACAAACCTAAGACTGTAATTCACTGCGCTGCTAACTCTTATGTTTTAGAGGGAGAAAAAAATAAAAAAAAATATAATTTGAATAATGTTATAAAAACAAAAAAATTTATTGATATATGTAAACAACAAAAAATTGAAAATTTTATATTTTTATCTTCATCGAATGTTTATAATGAAAGTTCAAAAAAATTAATATTTTCTGAAAAAGACCAAACTTTACCCAAAAATTATTATGGAAAAAATAAGCTTTTAATTGAAGAATATTTGAACAAAACTAATTTTAAAAAATTATTTATATTAAGACTTTTTAACGTGATTGGTGTTTTTAATAATAACTTTAAAGCTTTTGAATTTAAAAAAACTAATTATCAAAGATTAATATTTAAACTTTTACAAAATTTTAAACAAAATAAAAAAACCAATATTAATATAGTCAAAACTAATAAAAAAATTTCTTTTCCAGCTAGGGATTTTATTAATATATTTGATCTATGTATTATATTAATTAAATTAATAAAGAAATTATCTAAAAAAAAAGCAATTAATGAAATTTTTAATATTGGTTCTGGAAAAATGATTAAAATAGACAGAATAGTCAAATATATAAATAAAAAATATGACAATAAATTAAAAATAAATTACGTAATTCTTCAAAAAAAGGAATTGATTAATACCAAAGCATCAATTAAAAAAATCATAAAATTTACAAACTACCACCCAAAAATAAATCTTAGAAAAAGTATAATTTCTCACTATGAATGAATTTGAAAAATTTGATAATTTTTTAAAAAGATACTCTGAGAAATCACGGCATCATCAAAAATTAGTAAATTTTGTTTATCCTGAATTAAAAAAAATTGAAAAATGTAATATTTTAGAATTTGGTGTGAGCGATCAAGCAATGTCAACTGAATTATTTCTAAAATATTGTATAAAAAAAAATTGTAATCTTTATTCTATCGATAATATTAATTATTCTAAAAAATTTGATGATGAAAAATGGAAATTTATTTTAAGTAGAGATGATAACTTTGATTATATCAAAGTTCAAATTCCAGATGTATTTGGTTTAATACTACTCGATACAATTCACGAAGCAAATCATGTGGAGAAAATAATTTATTATTACTTTGATAAATTGGAGTTAAATAGTTGTTTTTTTATTGATGATATAAACTGGATTCCTTATTTAAAAGATGCTGAAAAAAATAGATTTTATAATGAAATAAATAATTATGAAACTTTTCAAAAACTTTTGGAAATATATAATTCTAATAGAGATAACTTATCCATGGAATTTACTTTTGAAGGAACTGGAATGTGTAAAATAAAAAAATTAAAATCAGAACCTCTAAAACCTTCAAAAAAAATAAATCACAGGCAAAGTTCGGTCAAAAATATTTTAAGAAAAATTTTAAAAAGCTAATAATTCTTTAACTCTCCATTTAAGATCAAATTTTTTTGCATAATTAAAAGCATTTTTTCTTATCTTATCAAATTTTTTTACATTTCCATTAATAGATATAATTTGATTGTACCATTCTTTTTTATTTTCATAATTTTGGATTAAAATACTATTGTAACCATTTATTAGTATTTCATTTAAAACTGGTAAATTTGAGGAAATTATTATTTTTCCCAACTTCATATAATCAAATATTTTTAATGGTGACGTAAATCTTGAAATATCACCTACATTACCTGAAACTGTAATTTTAGATGTATAAGGTAATATACAAACATCAATTTGATTAATTTTTTTCTCTACTTTTGAATAAGGAATATATGGATAAAAATAAATATTTTTGTTTTTAATATTATTTTTTATTTCTTTTATTTGTTGAAATGTTCCACCATAAACATAGTATTTATTTTTTTTGTCCAATGATGATAATTCAATTATTAAATTAATCCCTCTAGAATTATAAATTGCTCCAAAATATCCAATTTTTAAACATTTTTTATTTCTTGTTATTCTTTGAAATTTACTTTTAAATGAAGATGCATTATGCAGAACTTTAATTTTTTTTTTCGACACACCGTGTTTTATATATTTTTTTTTTAAAGTCTTTGTGGTAACAACAATTTTAATTAATGATTTATAATTTAAAATACGAAAATATTTTACTAAAATTTGAATTATTCTACCCTCAATAGATATATCATCATGTATCTCTAAAATATGATTTTTATTCAAAATTGATAATAAAAATGATGTAAAAAAATTTCTTGTAATATACAAATCTTGCTTAAAGAAATTAGAGCTTAAAATAGCGATCACAGAAAATAAATAATAATTCAAGCCCTTGGGGAAAGTTTTAAAATATCTTAATCTTTTAAGCTCATATTTTTTTTTAATATTATAAAAATTATAAAAATTTTTTTTAAGACCTGTGTTTGGTAACACAAGTTTTACATCATGCCCTTCTTTGGAAATAAATTCACAAAGTTTCGCTATTTGCAAACTACTGGCATTACTTGACGGCGTTGCTGAATTAGATATGTAACAAATATTCATTTATTTTGAGTTAAAAATATAATCATCCAAATTTAAAGTATTTATTTTTAAATTTTTTTTTGCTTTTAAAATCGCCATTCTTCCAACTGTTTTAATATTAAAAATTTTATTTAATACTTTATAATAATCTCTTTTTTTATAATCATCTAAAATAATTATAGGATTTTGTTTATATTTCTTAATTAAAAAGAAAATATTTATACAACAGGCAACTCTAAATCTTCCGTCAACCAATATTAAACTTGGAAATTTTTTTTTTATAAAAAAATTATTTATTGACTTTATATATTTTAAGATTTGATCCTTATTTTTGAATAATGGATATGAAAATTCTCCAACAGGTCCGATATCAACAAATATAATTTTATTATTTTTTTTTATATAATTAGAAATATTTTTATAAAAAGTTTTATCCAATTCTATTGAAATAAAGTTTTTATCAAGTTTATCTGCTAAAATTGTAGAGTTGCCCGAACCAAATTCAAAATAAAATTTTGATTTTTTTAGCTCGTTAATGAAAAAATTATTAGATTTTTTACTTCCAAAATCTATATTACTAGATGGATTTATATAACTTTTTTTTAAAAATTTTTTTTTAAATCTAAAAAGATTTTCAAAAAAAATCATTTCCTATTTACCCATTATTCTTTTCTGATATTTTTGAAAAACTCCAAAATCGTATTTTGTATCAAATTCAAACCATTTTATTTTACTCTTTAAACTAAATACATTATATTTTTGGTTTATAAGTTTCATAAGAAAACTTGTAAAATCTATCTTTTTATTAATTAATAATTCCATCTCAATTAATTTTTTTTTTTTTAATTTATTAATAAATTTTTTTGAAAACTTTGTTATACCAATATATCTCCCATCTATACTATTCAAATTTTTTGTTTTTTCTCCTAGTTTAACTATTTTATTTTTTTTAATTTTTAAAATTTCAAGATCATTTAAATAATCTTTTTTAATTTTCCATTTTTTTAACCAATCCTTATCAACAAGAGTTACTACATTTTTTTTTGAATTAATTAACTTTTCTAATACTAAATAATCATAAATTATATCAGCATATAAAACATATACATCTTGAGATTTAATTTTTTTTAAAACTTCATTTAATGTAAATATCATATTAGTTGATCTGTACTTTGTATTTTTAATATACCTAAATTTGCTGAATGTTATTTTTTTAATCAACTTCTCCGCATATCCTGTGGCGAAGATAATTTGAGAATTTTTAAATCCACATTTTTTTAAATTGATTATATTTTTTTCAATTAAAGTTGTGCCATCCTTAAACTTATGCACACATTTAGGATAATTTAATCCTGTTCTTGATCCAGTACCAGCACATAATATAACAGCCAACATTTGATTATTTAGAGTAAATTTTCTTTATTAAATAATTTAGGTTCTTATAACTTTTTTCTCTTTCGGGATGCCACATGACACCATAAATACTTAATTTTTTATGCTTGAACATTTCAACATTTTTTTTTGAGTCTGTAGCAAATATTTCTAATTTTTTTGAAATAATTTTTTCTGTAATACAGAAATTATGAAAACTGTTAACTTTCATTATTTCTTTTTTAAAAAAATTTTTTTTAAAAAAAATTTGATGTTTTGTATTCATATGACCTTTTGTTTTTTTAATATTTCCCTCAAAAAAACAATTAATTACTTGCATGCCCCTACAAATTCCTAAAATAGTGATATTTTTTTTTATACTAAATTTAATTATCTCGTTTTCTACTTTAAGTCTTGTTTTTGATAACTTATCTAGACCATTGATGTCATTTCCTCCTGGCAAAATTACTAAATCTATATTTTCAGTTTTGTTTAAAACTTTTTTTAAATTTGAAATTGAATTAGAAATTACTTGAAAACTAATATTATACCTATCAAAATATTGTATCCAGTAATAATCTAAAAAATCAATATGTGTATTAAAATATTTTTTAAAATTTGATGTAATTAAAATTTTCATCAGCTTTTATCTATAATTTTTTCTGTTTTACAATTTAAAATCAAATTTGAGAAATTTTTAATTTTATTAAAATTATCCTCTCCTACTCCAATTGCAGCAGCAATATTTAACTCTTCGCATCTTATTGACATATGAGAATTAACTCCTCCAAATTTTGTTATCAAACCTTTTATATTTTTAGAGAATATCCAATCAAAACCAGGATCTGCGTTTTCTATTAAAACAATTTTATTTGTTATTTTATCTTTTTTTGATTTAATTATAGCCAACTCAGCCTCCACAACTTTTTCAGTTATATAGTTAGGCTTAGATAATAATATTGAAGCCACAAAAAAATCACTCTTATTTGTGATAAGGTATGGGAGTTTGATTTTTTTATTAATAACACTTTTTTCATCATCAAAATTGATTATTTTAATTGAACTTTTAGACTTTAGTTTTTGAAAATCAGAAATTTTATTAAAAGACATTTTTGCTAAGTTTTCTTTAGAAATTCCTTTTTTATCACCAATTTTTATCATAATTTCAATTATATCACTTAAAGATCTCGTAAAAATAAATTTTGAATTTTCTCTCATTTTTATAGAATTTACACAAAAACTTATTAATAACTCTGGGTTAATATTGAATTTGTGAAATTTTAAAAATTTGTCAATTTTTATTAATTCTTTTTTAGAAATTAAATCTATAGATCTTTGTTTTTGGAAAATTTTGTCTATTTGATCTATTTTGTAATCTAAAATAGAACTATTATATCTGTTAATCTCGATATCATATGTGCCTGGCCTTAAATGATAAAAATATTTTAAATATATTTTTTTGAATTTCTTGCTATATTTAGATTTTTTTTCAATCTCTAAATAATTATTAGTAATTGTTCCAACAGAATTCAACAATTTAGAGTATGTTTTTTTTTTTAATAATTTTTCTTTAAAGAATGAATTTAAAATTTTTTTTGCTATAAATGCATTGCGCGCATAAATTGAAAATGGAATAGTTCCATTTTTTTTTAATTTAGAAATAAATAAAGAAAATTCTTTTTTATTAATGTTTTTATTTTGAATATATGAATTAATAAATTTTATTCTCTCGTTTTCTAAATATTTCAACTTAACATCCAGGGATGAAAATACTTTTTTATGATTTAATATTAAATTATTAGTAAATTTTTTTAATACTTCAAAATATTCATTTTTTTCTCTCTTATTAAAAAATGAATATTCTTTTTGGATTTTTTTTTTTAAACTTGCATCAAAACTTCCATCAACTATATCAAATTCAATTTTGTCATGAAGATAAGGTTTTTCAATTAATTTTTTTGACCAATATTTAATTAATTTTATTTTAAGCTTATTCTTAATTTCCTCAGGTATTAATGAATTAAAACTCAATCTAACATCGATAAATGGTTTGCCACCAAAATCATACATTAATGGTCGGTCAACATATGAATAGCCCATTTCCTTTCTTGCTAAAGCCCAACAAGATTCGGTAATAATATTTTTATATAATGAATAAGAAAATTTACTTGGATGATATCCTATAATTTCTGCCGGATTCCAATCTGGCATTAATCCAAATATTGGTTTTTTTCCATATATTTTATTTTTCTTAAAAATATTTAAGAATTTTTTTTGATTCAAAATCAAATAATTCTCAAACTTTTTTTTTGAAAATTTTTCCCAGTTTTTTGATGTTGATAACGGTCTTATTTGAAAAATATTCACAAAACCCTTATTATCAATAGCAAATTCAACGTCTATAGGGATCAATCCAATTTTTTTTTCAATTTCTCTAACTGCACTAATAATCTTTTTAAATTTTTGCGATCTAAGTCCAAGAAATTTTTTTTTATATATATTAATTACCCTAAAACTTTTCTCTCCACCTGAAGTAACCGAATCTGTTTTATTTGAACTATCGTCATAATTTATAACATAATAATCTGTGCCATCTTTAAGACAATAATTAGTTATAACTCCACTTAAAACAGAATTTTTCAAAAAATTTTGAAATAATATTTCACTTTTTAATAAAATATTTTTTTTTGATTTTTTATTTTTATATTGTTGGATTAATTTGTCACTAAATGTAATTAATTTTTTTTTATTATTTTCTATATTTGTAAATCCCTCAAACTCACCTGCCATAGACGAAACTTCATTATCTTCAAGAAAATAGGATGATCTTATTGTTATTTTTTTTTCTAATGTTTTATTTATTTTCGTAATGATGATATTTTTTTTTGAAGTCCACTCTTCAACTGTACAGTATACAAAATTAGGTATTATTGATTTTTTTAGTTTTAGTTTACGAAGAAATTCTAAATTTTTTGATTTAGTAGAAAATTTCATTTGAAAGATATTTAATATATAATACTTAGATATTTTAATATTGTCTTTAAACTTTAAGATCAATAATTATTTATTATTTATTATTTATGAAAATCTTTATTATACTAGGCTCAGGTAACAGCGGAGCTGGAGCAATACATGATTACTTGTTATCAAGAGATGATTTTTTTAGTCCTTTTAAAGGAAAAGAATTTAGATTAGTTAACGATCCTGATGGTATTGATGAATTATATAATTCTTTCTATAAAAATTTTAGTATTAATGGGGCATCAAATAAATTTAATGATTTTTCTAAATTCATAATTAATTTTTATTATTCTAGATACAATAAAAAAAATAAAATTTTAAATAAAGATTTTTTAGGTTTGTCAGAAAAATTTTTAGAAAAAATTGTTTCATTAAATTATAATGGGTCACCACAATTTTATCTGGATAAATCAAATATTTTAAAGAAAATAAATTTTTATTTTCAAAGATTAATTTTAAAAAAACACCCAAAAGATATTAAATTATTAAATATGATTTTACCATGCGATGAAAATTTGTTTTTATCATTTTGTTATAATTATCTTCATGAAATATTTAAATTAAGTAAAAACTTTGATGTAAATAAAAATATAGTTATCGAACAAGGAGGAAATTTTATATCTCCAATTAGTTCAACAAAATACTATGGCAAAAATAGAGAAGTAGTTTTCGTCAAAAGAGATCCCAAAGCAATTTTTTGGAGTATGAAAAGAAGGAATTCAATGGCTTATCCAGGTTATGATGTAAAATTATTTGTAAAATGGTACAAAAAAATACATGAAAAAATTAATTATAGTGAGTTTGATAAAATTATTAAAATTAAATATGAAGAATTTTTTTCAGATTTTGAAGAACAAAAAAATAATTTATGCCTTAAACTTAAAATTAATCCAAATATAAATAACAGTTTTAATTTGATCTCAACCAAAAAAAATTTATTTAAATTTGAAAGCAATCTGTCTCTTAAAGAAATTGAGTATATTGATAAAGAATTAAAAGATTTTTTATAAATGAAAAATTACTTTTATATCGCAGACTTCTCATTACCAAATAAATCAGCTTATTCTATTCATGTATTGAAAATATGTGACGCATTCAATGAATTGAATAGAAAAAAAATTACATTGTTAATCCCTCACATTCAAAGAAATTATAATTTTAAAAAAATCCAAGTAGATTATTTGCTTAAATTTTCTCCTGTGATTAAAGCTTTTTATTTAAAGAAAATTAAGTTAAATTTTATTAAAAGAATTTTTTTTGCACTTAAAATTTATTTTTTTTTAAAAAATAAAAAAAAAAAATTTATTATCTCGAGAAGCATAGTAACAAGTTTAATTTTAGCAGGTTTAAATATTAAAAATATTTTGGAAATTCATACACAATTAACTGGTATTACTAAGATTTTTTTTAGATTTTCAAAAATTAACTTTATAAATAAAAATTTAAAATTTATTTTTATAAATGAACGATTGAGAAGAATGTGTAATATTGAAAAAAAAAAGTCTATTATATTATATGATGCTGTAGATCATAGGGATTTTAAACCAACAAAAAAAATAAAAAATAAAAAAACTTGTTTTTATTCTGGAAGTTTTGCTAAAGGAAAGGGTGTGGAAATCATTTCAAAAGTAGCTAAAATACTACCAGAATATAAATTTCACCTATACGGAAATATTGATACCCTAAATAAATCAAAAATTTTAAAACAAAAAAATATTATTTTTAAAGGGTTTCTTACTTATTCTAAATTAGTAAAGGTAATTAAAAATTACAAGGTGTTGCTTATGCCTTACCAAAAAAAAGTAGGTGTATTAATAGAAGGTATTAATGTTGCTAAATATTTCTCACCTTTAAAAATGTTCGACTATATGGCATCTGGAAAAATAATTATTGCTAGTGAATTAGAGGTATATCAAAAATTTTTGATAAATAAAAAAAACTCATTAATCATCAAGGACAATTCTTTAACTTGGGCAAAAAAAATTAAAGAATGTTTTAAAAGTGATAAATATGATCAACTTGGAACAGAAGCTCGGAAAGATTCAAAAAACTATTCTTGGATAAAACGTGTAATTAAAATAAAAGAGTTCGATGAAAAATAAAAAAATTATTATTACTGGTTCATCAGGTTTTATTGGATTTCATGTAAGCAAACTACTATTAGAAAATAACTACATTATTATGGGCATAGATAATCATAATAATTATTATGATCCAAAATTAAAAATCAAAAGATACAATATATTAAAGAAATACAAAAACTTTAAGTTTATTAAATTAGATATTAAAGAAAAAAATAAAACTGAAAGGGTTTTTGAAAAATTTAATCCAGATATTATAATTCATTTAGCTGCACAGGCCGGTGTGAGGTATTCATTTATCAATCCAAGAAAATATATAGATTCAAATATTATTGGTTTCACAAATATCTTTGAAATTATGAGGAAAATGTCTCTAAAAAAAATTATTTATGCTTCATCTAGTTCTGTTTATGGTGATTGTAAAAAATTCCCTTTTCATGAAAATTTAGAACTTAATCCATTAAATTTTTATGGACAAACTAAATTAATGAACGAAAATATTTCAAAAATTTATGAAAAAAATTTTAATATAAAAGCGATAGGACTAAGGTTTTTTACTGTCTATGGCCCATATGGAAGACCGGATATGTTTATTCCAAAAATTATAAATAAAATTAAAAATAACAAAACTCTAGAACTATACAACAATGGTAATCATTTTCGTGATTTTACATATGTTGAGGATGTAGGTAAAATTATTTTACAAATCATAAATAAATTTAATTATAATTTTAATTACAGAATATTAAATGTTTGTAGAGGTAAAGAGATAAATATTAAAAAAGTTATTAATATTATTGAAAAAAAGTTAAATAAAAAAATTAAAGTAATAAATAAACCCTTCCAAAGAGGAGACATGAAGAAAACGTATGGTGATAACACTTTAATAGCAAAAAACTTTAAGATAAAACAATTTCAAGAATTTGAGTTTGGAATTAGCAAAACTTTAGATAAAGATTATTAATATTCTATAACCATATTTTTGAAAAAAAATTTAGGAAAAATAAGTTTCATCTATAGCATTACAATATTTCGAAAATCTAGTTTTTTCAAAATGAAAATTTTTATCAATATAATCTGAAGCATTTACATCGTTTGATTTTACTTCAATAATAATTTGATCGTTGATGGGTATCATGTATTTATTTTTTTTAAATTTTGAATATCTAATATTTTTATCGATAGTTAATCTAAAATTAAATAATTCGTAATATTCCCTAAAATAGTTTGTTTCGACTATCGGATAACATTGTCCATACTCAAAATCATAGAAACCTGTATTTAATAATTTGTCGAAATTTAAATTTTTTTTTGACTCTTTTATTTTGCCTTCTGGGGAATTAATTTTTATTTCAAAACTATAATCTTTATTTAAATTTTTAGACATTTTATTTGGATAAGACCTCAATCTTATTTTTTTTCGAGGTACTGTACCTTCTAGAGAGTCATAATAAGACTTCAGTTGACCATTATCAAAATAGATAGAATTTATCTCTCTCTTGGGATATAAGATTTTAGCTTTATTTAAATATAAAAAATTATACAAAGAATTTAACTTTATTTTTTCAATTTTATATTTATTTTCAATTCTAAATTTCATTCATAACATCAATAATTGATCCTTCATCTAAAATAACTTTTTTTTTAAAATTTCTACAAATAAATTTATTTATCAAAATTTTTCCGTAACCAAACTCTTGTTTCTTATTATATGCAGTTAGACAGTTATCTAAATTAATCATATCCATAAAATCTATTTCACTAATTGAAGAGTCTTTTGATGCCAATCCAGAATAACTATTTCTTACAACTAAATTTTTGATATTAAAAAATGAACTTTCCCCAACAGAAATACCTTTGTCACCACAATCATTTAAAATTGCGTTAGTTACAAAGTACTTTCCAAAAGAAAAATCTACACAATCATTAATTGAATTACTTACTATTAATTTTTCAATTTTCACTGATGAAAAATCAATATCTAGCCCATCTGATTTAGAATTATCAATATTTACTTTTTTAACAGATCCGGTTGATCGAATTATATTTACTGTATCCTCGCAATTAAAATCTGCTGCATTAATTTCTAAATCTATTAAATCTGAATCTAAAATTGTTAAACAACCTGTCAAATTAAAAAGGTTGTTAAATCTTATACTTTCCTCAATTGAAGAATTTTTTAAATTAATTTTTAATTTATCTAATTCGGACTTATAAATTATTACTCTTCCAGAATTTTTAAAATAATCTAAATTTAAAATATGTTGCTCTTCATCGTAAGAAATTTTAACATTTTCGTTATGAAATAATTTTATTTTTTTTCCAATTTTTTTTTTTTTGAACACATTCTCTAAATCACTGTCAACTTTTTCAAATTCGCTATTTAAATATTGCTGCCTACTCATTCCTAGAAAAATCATGTAATCATCAATAAAACTTTTTTGATTAATTATATTGTCTAATTCTAGATAATTAATTTTTTTTATTTTACAATTTTGTAATTTATAGTCACAAATTTCTATATTTTTTAAGTTGTAATTATTGTTTGTGTTTTGATATTCAGTTAGAAAATATAAGTTTACCCCATCATTTAAATTCATATTTTTTTCATAACTTTTATAAATTTGATTACTTGATGATGCAATATCTTCATCAAAATCATTTTGATAATTATTCATTTCTTCTAATCTAAGAATTATTTTTGATAAAACTAAATCTAATTTTTTTTTATCAAATTCCTTAAGACCATTATTTTTTAAATCTAAAAGTAAATCATTCCTATTAATTTTTTGTAAATGCTTTAACATAGCTCTGGATCCGTAAATTGCTGATTTTGTTACGATGGGATTTCTATATCTCTCACTTTTCGGTCGAGTATGATTTTTTTTATAATCAAAAA
>Ga0181607_10003044_pt1 | contig 14718 bp, 14 predicted proteins | sample 041ome_9_FD_132420 | JGI IMG/M metagenome (GOLD analysis project Ga0181607, IMG submission 132420) | Coastal salt marsh microbial communities from the Groves Creek Marsh, Skidaway Island, Georgia - 041413US metaG (megahit assembly) | ecosystem: Environmental > Aquatic > Marine > Intertidal zone...
ACCGGCTTTGTGGACCGCACCTTTGCCGGGACGACGCTTCCCGAGGTGGAGCTGGAAGACCCGGACGGCACCACCTTCGCCCTTGCCGAAGCAACCGGCAAGCCGGTGTTGATGAACATCTGGGCCACCTGGTGCGTGCCCTGCGTGGTGGAATTGCCAATGCTGGATTCGCTTGCTGGCGAGATTGGCGAGGATGTACGCGTGCTCACCGTGAGTGCGGATATCCAGGGCGCGGAAAAGGTCGCGCCGTTCTTCGAGGCGAACGGCTTTGCCAATTTGCCTCGCTGGATGGACCAGCAAGGCCAGCTGGCCGAAGCGCTGGGCGGTGGCGGCAGCTTGCCGATCACCATCCTCTATGACGCGGATGGCAAGGAAGTCTGGCGCGTGATTGGCGCTTATGATTGGCACAGCGATGAGGCGCTGGTGCTGATTGCAGAGGCCCTGCCTGACGAATCCTAGCGCATTAACCCTAGTGCGCGGTCTGGCCGCCGTCGATGGTCCATGTCGCACCGTTCACGAAGCTGGCAGCATCGGATGAGAGGTGCAGCACCGTACCCGCGATCTCTTCCGGATAGGCAAAGCGGCCCGAGACATTGTGCTGGAAGAACATGTCGGTGAACTCCTTGCTGTCCACCCAGGCCTGCGTCATCGGCGTGGCGATGAAGCCGGGTGCGATGCAGTTCACGCGGATGTTCTTCTGCGCATATTCCACCGCAGCTGCCTTGGTCAGCCCAGCCACAGCGTGCTTCATCGCGCAATAGACCGCCATGTTCGGATCCGCGATCAGCGCGCCGACCGACGCGGTGTTCACGATTGTGCCACCGCCCACATCAAGGAAATGGCGGATTTCCGCCTGCATGGCATACCACACGCCCTTGAAATCGACATTGATGGCATGGTCCAGATCGCTGTCCGGCACCTCGTGAATGGGGTTCAGCGGCGGCAGCACGCCAGCGTTGTTGAAGGCCATTTCAAGGCTACCGAAGCGTTTGATCGTTCCTGCCACCAGCGCCCGCACGGCATCGCCATCGGTCACGTCCGTGGGCGTGAAATCCGCCTCCCCGCCTGCCTGCCGGATGATCGCCACGGTTTCTTCCGCGCGCGGATCGATATCGCCGATCATCACCTTGGCCCCGGCCGAGGCATAGGCCTTCGCCGTTTCGCGGCCTATGCCGGTTGCAGCGCCGGTGACCAGCGCCGTCTTGCCTGCAAAATCGTAACTCACACCGCTCATGCTTGCTGCCTTTCTTCGAGGATAGGAGTGCCGGCCCGGCAAAGGGAGTTGCCGGGCCGGAGGCGCATCAGGCAATACCTTGCTTGCCCGGCGCAATGATGTGGTTGGGATCGAGCGCCTGCTTGATGCGTGCGTTCACCTCGCGGTTGGCATCGCCATATTGCTGCGCCACCAGGTCCATGGTCGAAACCGAGGAACGATAGGCAGCCCAGCCGCGCTCGCCGAAGCGGGTGATCATCTCGTTCATGCACTGCTCGGCCTTGGCGGAGTTCTCGTCGTCACCCTTGTCAAACATCAGGAAGATGATGTGGTGCAACTCGCGGCTGCCCACCACGTAAGCCGGAGCATAGTCGAAGCCCCACTTGTTCATGACTTCGATTGCCAGGTCGGTTTGGCCCTGCGTCTCGGAACCCTTGGCCGGGGCCACCGGAGCAAAGGCGACAGCGCCGCCAGTCTTGCCCCACCAGCGCACGAGGCCCTTTTCCTCCAGCGTCAGGCCACCGCGCATCAGTGCCTTGTTGTGCTCGAAGTAGGGGTTGCCGTTGAGTTCGGCGTCCGTAAGGACTTCGCCGCCCACAGATTCGTAAGCACTGCGAATGATCGGTTCGGTCGCGGCAATGGTTTCTTCAGTGCCATATAGCGCGAAGAAGGTGTTCCACATGCCCAGCTCATTCTGGCGGGCGAGGTTCTTGATCACCTCGGTCGGGATCGGCCCTTCTTCCTGCCAGATATCAGCGCGGCGATTGAACATGGAGAGCTGATAGAGCGCGCCCATCATCATCACCGCATTGGGAATGAGGTTGTTCATCCGGAAAGGCCGCGTCACATTGGTGATGGCGGCAATATCCTCCACCTCGGCAGAGCGGACCATAAACGGCTTGTATGCAGGCGGCTTGGGCATCATCCACATGCCCAGCTTGGTGACCACGCCGAAATTGGATTGGGTGAAGATACCATCCAGATAGGGGCCGTAACCCCATTTGAAGGCCTGCCAGGTATTGCCGTTCTCGATGGAACCCATGCCTGTTTTCAGCACGGTGCCATCGGCCAGAACCACCTCCATGCCGCATTGCATGAAGAAGTGATCGCCATAGGGCGTGTAGCCCACACCGCGCTCCAGCGTGTTGCCCACCATCGACACGATCGGCCCCACAGTGGGAACATCGATCCAGTACGGCAAGTCATGCTCGTCAATATAGTCCTGGATCTGCTGGTAGGTGACGCCCGGCTCGACAAGGATCGTGCCCAGTTCGGCATCGAAGTCGAGGATCTTGTTCATCCGTTTCAGGTCCAGGATCATCTGGCCGGATGAAGCGGGCGTGGCCATGCCATAACCCATGTTCTTACCGGTGGAGATCGGCCACAGCGGCAGCTTGTAGCGGTTGGCCACCGCCAGGATCGCCTGCACCTGCTCGACACTTGCAGGAGCCACTGCGCCAGACGGTATGTGCTCTCCGCGCAGATCGGGAATGCCGCTCTTGCGATAGCTGATGGTGCTCGCTTCGTCGGCAAAGACCCATTCATCGCCCACGATCGCGCGCAATTCGCGCACCACCCCGGCAAAGACATCGCGGTCCATTTCGGCCGGCAACATGCGGGCACGGGCGAGCGGGGTCATGGCGGCGGTGCCGGCAATCGCGCCGCCGATTGCCATGATCTCACGGCGGGAAAATCCGTTGCTCATCGGCCGTGCTCCTCGGGGTCTGCCTCTGCGGTGGAGAGCCACTGCGCCAGCGCTTCCAGTTCCTGATCGGTGATTTCGGTAGGCTTGAAGGCCGGCATTGCGCCATTGCCGCTGCGGACCACAGCCTTGGTCACGACCGCAGGCAGCTTCCGCCCGCGAATGATTGGTGCGATGTTGTGGCCGTGGCAATATCCGCAGGTGCGTTCGTAAAGATATTCAGGCGCGCGTGGCTCTATCTCGTACGTGGCCTGTGCTGTGGCCGGAGCGGCAAAGCCTGCCCCCAGCGCACCTGCAGTCATCGCGGCGACAAGCGCAAGGCCTGCCCATCGCGCGGTGCGATGTCGATCCATAAGTCTCTCCCATCCGCCCATGTCAAACTGGACGATTTGTTTATCTGGAGTCTTGCTAGATCGATATTTGGCGAAATGTCAAATTCGAAATTTTCGATTGCGGGTGAACCGGAGCAGGTCGTCCCGCTCGTATGGAAGGATCACTCCTCCACTGCACCCGGGTCTGCGAGCAGTTTCGGGAGCGGCTTGTGGGCAATTTCGCGTGCTTCATCAAAGGGAACCCGCAAGGCATGCAGGATGTAACCCGCGATCACTTCGGGGTAATTCCTGGGCATCTTCTCGCGCACGATGGATCCCATGGCGGCCAGGGTGGAACCCAGCAGCAGATCCCGCCCCATCACGCGCGAGCCGATGGGGAACACGCCTTCATCGATACCCTCACCCACAGTCTCGCCCGCTTGCCGATGAGTCTCCGCGCCGAAGATCAGCCCGGAAGCGCTCATGTTTAGCATGGACCATGCCCAGCGGCGATCCTCGCGCGCGCGGTGGAGATAGAAACGCACAGCCACCGATGCGCGATCGCGGGCATCGGGCATGCTCGAGATGGTGCGGGTCACGGCGCTGAGGAAATCATGGGTGACTTCATGCGCCAGCGCCTCGCGCAATTCCACCATGCCCGAAAAGTGGTTGTAGAAGGTGGCACGGGTGACGCCGGCCTTGTCCACCACGTCCTCGATGCGGGCGTAGAGACCGTTCTCTTCACCGAAAATCTCGAAGGCAGCAGAGATGATCCGCGCGCGGGTGCGGGCACGGCGTTCCTTGCCGATTTCTGCCCTCCTGCCCGGATCTACCTGTTTGCGCGGCAATTGCTCGCCCCCGTTTGCTGGATTGAAGGCAATATATCCCTGCTGCGGCATGGCAAGGGTGTGACGCGCGAAAAGACAATTTGGGACAGCTTGCACGTGCAGCGTTGACCGGGCTGCTCAAACCGTTAAAGGGCGCACTTCCGATACGGATCGGGCGATTAGCTCAGTTGGTAGAGCATCTCGTTTACACCGAGAGGGTCGGCAGTTCGAGCCTGTCATCGCCCACCAGTATTTTGTGACTCAAAACCATCCGGGGGATAGTTTTGGCCAAAATACTCCCAAGCGAAGCGCGGGGGAGCACTTCTCTGCCACCTCACACCATCGCCGTAGCGCTTTCGCCCAATTCGGCGAAATAACGCGCCATCGCGTCCGCCGCCTTGTCGCTCAGTTGCAGGAAGGCGCGGCGGCGATCGGTCTCGTCCTCCACCCGCTCGAACAGGCCAGCCTCGGTCATCTGGCTGATCCAGCGCAGCGCCGTGGTGGGCGGAACGCCGGAGGCGATGCACAGGGAAGTCACGCACACGCGCTTGTGCTCTGCACGCGCGGCGGTGAGATCGAGCAGCATGTCCCACGCCGGATCGGCAAACAGTTCGCCTTCAAAGAAGCGCGCGCGCAGCTGGCGCTGGTGGACGATGCGGCGGACAAGCCGCGGATCGGGCAGCGGCGGACGGGCAGACTGAACCAGCCTGTCACCCTGCTGGCGCAGGGTGCCGCCGGCCTGCTCGCCAAAACGGAAGGCCTGCGACGGGCTACGCACACTGGCCGCATCCTCGCCATCGCCCAGCCGCTCCAGCTTCTCGGCAATCTGGTTCACCTGTTCGGTGAGGCGCAGCAGCGTGATCCGGTCCTCATCGCTCAATTCGCGCAACCGGCCATGCGGCACCACTGACAGCATCTGACCGAGGGCAATGATCCGGTCTGCCCGGCGCGGGCTGACAAGGATCTGCGGCTGGCATTGCGAGAGGCAGGCGAACACATCATCGAGCCCGCCCACGGTGGTCGACACAACAAGATGCGCGCCGGACCGCAGCACCCGCTCGTCAATCCGCGACAGGGCCGCCACGGTGGCGCAATCGGGCGCCGGGCAATCGATCAGCACCGCTTCCCCCAAAGGACGCGGATTGTCGCCCAGCAGCGCATCCAGCCCGGCACATTCGCGCAGGATCATCCCCGCAGCTTCGGCATCCTCGCGCGTCTGTTCGCGCAGGTCCGCACGCTCGGCAAAAATCGAGACAGAGGGAGCTACACCAACCGCAGCGGCCAGCGTGTCATAGGCGAAATCGACCTGCCCGATTGATTCCTTCTCCCGAGTCGCAATTCGTGTTGAGTGCGAACAAGATGAGAACAAACGGGGATCGCACCAAGAATATCCGGCGATATCAGTCTTCAAAGGGGTCGCGCACAAGGATCGTGTCCTCGCGTTCCGGGCTGGTCGAAACGCTTGCCACCGGGCATTCGATCAGTTCCTCGATACGGCGGATATACTTGATCGCCTGTGCCGGAAGATCAGCCCAGCTGCGCGCACCCACGGTGGTGCCTTCCCAGCCATCGATCTCTTCATAGACCGGCGTGCAACGGGCCTGGTCCTGCGCATTGGCGGGCAGGTAGTCGATCGGCTTGCCATCGAGCATGTAGCCGGTGCAGATCTTGATCGTCTCGAACCCGTCGAGCACGTCGATCTTCGTGAGCGCGATACCCGTGACGCCGGAAATGGCGCAGGTCTGCTTCACCAGCGTGGCATCGAACCAGCCGCAGCGGCGCTTTCGCGCGGTGACGGTGCCGAATTCATGGCCCCGCTCGCCCAGCTTCTGGCCGATCTCGTCTTCCAGCTCGGTCGGGAACGGACCGGAGCCCACGCGAGTGGTGTAGGCCTTCACGATGCCGAGCACGAAGCCTGCCGAGCCCGGACCAAGGCCCGATCCGCTGGCCACGGTGCCGCTGACGGTGTTGGAGCTGGTGACGAAGGGATAGGTGCCGTGGTCCACATCCAGCAGCACGCCCTGCGCGCCTTCGAACAGGATGCGGGCGCCAGCCTTCTTCTGTTCGTTGAGTCGCTTCCACACCGGCTGTGCGAACTGCAGAACGAAGGGCGCGATCTCACGCAGTTCGGCGAGCAGCGCGGCGCGGTCCACCGGCGCTTCTCCAAATCCTGCGCGCAGCGCGTCGTGGTGGGCGCACAGGCGATCAAGCTGCGGCTCCAGCTCGTCAAGATGGGCAAGGTCACACACGCGAATGGCGCGGCGGCCCACCTTGTCTTCATAGGCCGGGCCGATGCCGCGGCCAGTGGTGCCGATCTTGCCCTTGCCCGCAGCATTTTCGCGCAGGCCGTCAAGGTCACGATGCAGCGGCAGGATCAGCGGGCAATTGTCGGCAATGCCGAAGTTTTCTGCGGTGATCGAAACGCCCTGCCCTTCGATCCGCGAAATCTCGTCGCGCAGCGCCCAAGGATCGAGCACAACGCCATTGCCCACCAGCGACAGCGTGCCGGTGACGATGCCGGAAGGAAGCAGCGAAAGCTTGTAGGTCTTGTCACCCACCACCAGCGTGTGGCCGGCGTTGTGGCCGCCCTGGAAACGCACCACCACGTCTGCTCGCGATGCCAGCCAGTCGACAATCTTGCCCTTGCCTTCATCGCCCCACTGGGCACCGATCACGGTAACATTGGCCATGGCTATACTCCTCCACCTGCCTGGTGGATCCTGGACGCCCTTCGACAGGACTCGGCGTACGGATGGGACAGTGGGGCAACTCGCCCCCAATTCGCGGCGCGGGTTAGAGCGCGAGAGGCCCTTGAGTCAAGCGGGGCATGGAACACATGGAACACGGTTATAGGCGGAAAATTCATGTGGCTGGCGAACGCCCCGCCGGATGGTGTCAGAAAGTGGAAAAAGCAGCGGCATACGGGGCCTGTTTGAAGCGGGGCATGACGGTAGGAAAGGCGGTGGTTCACTGTGCGGAAATCATTGGCGTTCCATCCCTGCAACAAACCTTGAAGGAACCCTGCCATGCGCCGCCTGATCCTTGCCTTTGCTGCCGCCGCATCGCTGGCGCTTGCTGCCACCTCACCCACCCTTGCGGCGCGCTATGGCGAGCCGCTGATGGGCCTTTCCTATGGCGAGGACGATCTGCAGCGGCTGGATTAATGGCCGGGTGCAGGCCCCGATGCGCCGCTGGTGGTGTTCGTCCACGGTGGCGGGTGGAAGCGCGGCGACAAGGATATGATGCAGGACTCCGCCAAGCCGGAGCACTGGCAGGAACAGGGATACGCCGTCGCCTCGCTCAATTACCGGCTGGTGCCGGACAACACGGTGGAGCAGCAGGCGGCTGACGTTGCCAATGCAGTGGCGTGGCTGAAGGCGCGTGCGGGAACGCTCGGCTTCGATGGAGAGAGGATCGCGCTGGTCGGCCACAGCGCCGGCGCGCACCTCGTGGCACTCGTGGGCACGGACCCGCAGTATCTGCGCGGCGCGGGCCTTGCGATGAACGATGTGGCAAGCGTGCTCCCGCTCGACGGTGCGGCCTATAATGTGCCGGACCAGATGGACGAGAACGCTTGGCTGATGGGCGATACCTACCGGCAGGCGATCGGCGAGGACCCTGTCCGCCAGCGCGCGCTATCGCCCAACCTCCATGCCGCCGCGCCCAATGCGCCTGCATTCCTGATCCTGCATGTCCAGCGGGGCGATGCCCGCAGGCAGAGCCGCGAACTGGCGCAGCGCCTCAACGCTGCCGGAACCCCTGCCAGCGTGCAGGAATTTCGCGGACGCGGCCTGCGCGGCCATCGCCAGATCAACCAGCGCTTGGGCGAGGCAGACTATCCCGCCACCCCGGTGGTCGATGCCTTCCTTGCCCGTATATTCACCGAGTAGCGCCGCCATCTGGAAATCGCCGCCGCAAATGCTAAAGGCGGCGCATCATGACTGACCAGCCCTTCTGCGTTGCCGCGCTCTACAAGTTCACCCGCTTCGACGATCTCGAGGCGGTGCGCGCACCGCTGCAATCCGTGTGCGAAGAAGCGGGCACCATGGGCACGCTGCTGGTGGCGCATGAAGGCCTGAACGGCACGATTGCAGGCAGGGATGCCGCTATTTCCAGGGTGCTGGAGCACGTCCGCGCCATTCCCGGTTGCGCCGATATCGAGGTGAAGTTCAGCCGCGCGGCTGAAATGCCCTTTCTGCGGATGAAGGTGCGGCCGAAGAAGGAAATCGTCACCATGGGCGTGGAGGGGATTGATCCCACCTCCACCGTCGGGACTTATGTCGAACCGCAGGACTGGAACGCGCTTATTTCCGATCCGGACACCATCGTGATCGACACGCGCAATGATTACGAGGTGGCAATCGGCACTTTCGCTGGCGCAATTGATCCCAAGACGGCCACTTTCCGCGACTTCCCGGCATGGTTTCGCGAGCAGCGCGGCAAGCTGCTGGGCAACACGAACAAGCCAAAGGTGGCTATGTTCTGCACCGGCGGCATCCGCTGCGAGAAGTCTACCGCCTTCCTCAAGGCTGAAGGGGTGGAGGACGTGTTCCACCTGAAGGGCGGCATCCTCAAATATCTCGAGGAGGTGCCCGAAGGCGAGAGCCTGTGGGAAGGCGAATGCTTCGTGTTCGATGAGCGGGTGAGCGTGGGCTACGGGCTGAAGCAGGGTGAATATGCGCTGTGCCGCGCCTGCCGCCATCCGCTGACGCAGGATGACCTTGCCTCGCCCAATTACGAAGACGGCGTATCCTGCCCCAACTGCATCACCCAGCGCACGCCGGAGCAGCGCGCCCGCTATGCCGAGCGGCAGAAGCAGGCCCGCCTCGCCCGCCAGCGCGGGGAGCAGCATGTCGGCGTGTCGCAGGAAGAATTACGCGCCCGACGCAAGGCAGAGAAGCTGGCCGCAAAGGAGGCCTCTCGCAAGGCTGCCGCTGCGCAGGATAATGCGTAAGCCGATCCTCTACAGCTTCCGCCGCTGCCCCTATGCCATGCGGGCGCGCCTCGCCTTGCAGGTGAGCGGCGTGGAGATCGAACATCGCGAGATCCTGCTGCGCGACAAGCCCGCCCACATGCTGGAAATCTCGCCCAAGGGCACGGTGCCGGTCGTGCTGCTGCCCGATGGCACGGTGCTGGAGGAAAGCCTTGACGTGATCCTGTGGGCGTTGGGGCAGAACGATCCCGAAGGCTGGCTGGCGCGCAAGGACGATGCGCTGATCGCCGCCAATGACGGGCCGTTCAAGCATCACCTCGACCGCTACAAATACGCCAATCGTTACGAGGGCGCAGACGCGCTCGAACACCGTGACGGGTGTGAGGAGCAGTTGCGGGTGCTGGACGCCCGGCTGGCGGAACAGCCGTTCCTGTCAGGCACAACACGCGGGTTTACCGATGCCGCGATCATGCCCTTTGTTCGCCAGTTCGCGAATACCGACCGCGAATGGTTCGACGCGCAGCCCTTGCCTGCGCTGCAGGCGTGGCTGGCGGGGTGGCTTTCGTCGGATATATTCGGGCGCGTGATGGTGAAACACGACCTGTGGCAAGCCGAAGGCTGAGTTACAGCTTCTTCGTATCGGTCCCGTCGAGCACGTGGCTGCAGCCGAGTGTTGCGGCGTCGTCCGCATCGGACAGCGCCTCTACCGTGCGCCAGCCGCCGAGGCGGAGCTTGCGCGCCGCATCGCGGTCATGGCCCAGCGGCAGGAACAGCTTTGCGCCAAGGTCCTCGTTCGCCTTCACCGCTTCCACCAGCTCTTCCGGATAGAGCGAGAAACCGGTCGCAGGCTCGTCACTGCCGCCGATCAGATAGGTGCCGCCCCGGCCCAGCGCGCCGCGCACGCTTTCGGCATAGAGGGTGAAACCGAACCAGCTCTGGTATTCAAAGCCGTGGCGTTCGGACGGATCGAGCGTCAGCCGCGCACGGCCAGCCACGCGGGCGGCAATGGCGCGCAGGCCTTCGATACGGGTGGCAAGCGCGCCGTCGTCTGCAATTGCGGCCAGCTTTTCTGCCGCATCCTCGAACTCGCCGGTGGCGAACAGCAGCGGCAGATAAGCCTCGCCGCCTGCCTGCTTCAGGCCGCCTGCATCCTTGGCATCAAGCTCGCGCCGCACCGCCTCGCGCTGGTCATCTGCCAGCGGGAAAGTGCTGGAGGCCAGCGTATCGACAAGGTCTGGCAGGGTGAAATCGACCGAGATACCGGTCGCGCCAGCGGTTTCCAGCGCGGTAATGGCAAGGTCCACGATCTCGCCAGCAGCGGCGGCGCAATCGCGGCCAATCAGCTCTGCACCGATCTGCAGGTTCTCACGCCGCGGATCGAGCTGGTCGCCGGTGATCTTCATCACCTGGCCCGAATAGCACAGCCGCAGCGGGCGCGGTGCATTGGCAAGGCCCGTGGCAGCAATGCGGCCAACCTGCGCGGTTATATCGGACCGCAAGCCCAGCGTACGCAGGCTCTTGGGATCGACAAAGCGAAACATGTCGCGCGTGCGCAGGCCATTCATGCGCTGCGCCATGCTCTTCTCGAACTCGACGAGCGGAGGGCGCACACGGTCATATCCGTGCGCGCCCATCACCGCCATGCAATCGCGTTCGATACGGGCCGCAGCTGCCGCGCTTTGCGGCAGGCGGTCTTCAAGGCCTTCAGGCAGCAGGTCAGACGTTGGATCGTTCATAACGTGCTGCCCCCTAGCCCCTGTTCGATCAGAAGGACAGAGCCTTCACCATCTTCACGCCTTCCAGCGCACATGCCTTGTCGACGATGTCTGCCAGGATCGGCGCATCCACGCTCAGCAACACAACTGCTTCGCCACCGGCTTCGCGGCGGCCGAGGTGGAAGGTGCCGATGTTGATCTCGGCTTCGCCCAGCAGCGAACCCATGCGGCCGATGAAGCCCGGCGCATCCTTGTTCACGACATAGAGCATGTGGCCATCAAGGTCTGCCTCGATGCCGATGCCGAAGATTTCCACGAGACGCGGCGCGCCGTCGGCAAACAGCGTTCCGGCAACAGAGCGGTTGCCCTGGCTGGTTTCCACGGTGACGCGCACCAGCGTCTGATACACGCCGCGCTTTTCATTGCGGATTTCGCGCACTTCGATGCCGCGTTCCTTGGCGAGGAACGGCGCGTTGACCATGTTCACGCTGGAGGAATAGCGCTTCATCAGGCCAGCAAGCACCGCGCCCACGATGGGCTTCTGGTTCAGCTGGGCAGCAGCGCCTTCGGTTTCGATGTTGATCTTGGGCAGTTCGCCATGCGCCAGCTGGCCAACCAGCGAGCCGAGCTTTTCGGCCAGAGCCATGTAGGGCTTCAGCTTGGGAGCTTCTTCAGCCGACAGCGAAGGCATGTTGAGCGCGTTGGTGACACCGCCGGTCAGCAGGAAATCGCTGATCTGGTCCGCCACCTGCAGCGCCACATTCACCTGTGCTTCGGTGGTCGAAGCGCCAAGGTGCGGGGTGCAGACAAAATTCGGCGTGCCGAACAGCGGGTGGTCCTTGGCCGGCGGTTCGCTTTCGAACACGTCGAGCGCGGCACCGGCGATGTGGCCAGAATCGAGGCCGTCCTTCAGGGCTACCTCATCCACCAGTCCACCACGCGCACAGTTAATGATGCGCACGCCCTTCTTGGTCTGCTCAAGGCGTTCGCGCGAGAGGATGTTGCGCGTCTCGTCCGTCAGCGGAGTGTGCAGCGTGATGAAATCGGCACGGGTAATCAGCGCACCCAGGTCCACCTTCTCCACACCCATTTCCACGGCGCGTTCCGGCGTCAGGAACGGGTCATAGGCGATCACCTTCATCTTCAGGCCCAGCGCCCGGCTGGCGACGATACCGCCAATGTTGCCGGCACCGATCAGACCCAGGGTCTTGCCGGTGACTTCCACGCCCATGAAATCGTTCTTCGGCCACTCGCCCTTCTGCGTGCGCTCGTTGGCGGCAGGAATCTGGCGAGCGAGCGCGAACATCATGGCGATGGCGTGTTCGGCGGTGGTGATCGAGTTGCCGAACGGGGTGTTCATCACCACCACGCCCTTGGCACTGGCAGCGGGGATATCGACATTGTCGACACCGATACCGGCGCGGCCGATCACCTTGAGGTTGGTGGCGGCTTCCAGCACGTCTGCCGTCACCTTGGTGGCGGAACGGATGGCAAGGCCTTCATATTCGCCGATGCAGGCGATCAGCTCTTCCTTGCTCATGCCGGGCTTCACGTGAACTTCGCAGCCGCGCTCTTCAAAGATCTTGGCGGCGTTCGGGTCCATCTTGTCGGAAATGAGTACTTTGGGCTTCGTCATGGGAATAATCCCCTTTGCTTGCCGGTGCGCGGAACGGTTTTCGGGCGTCGACCGGTGAAAATGTGAGAAAATCAGTGAGAATGGTGCGCCCAGCAGCAATCAGCGGGGCGTCACCAATCAGCAGACCTTAGAGGATGCCGGCCTTGAGCTCTTCATAAGCCCACTCGATCCACGGCAGTAGGCGGGCGATGTCTTCGCCTTCCAGCGAACCACCACACCAGATACGCAGGCCCGGAGGGGCATCGCGATAGCCGTTGAAGTCGTAGCCGATGTCCATTTCTTCCAGCTTGGTGGCGATCTTCTTCGGCACCGCAGCTGCATCTTCGGGTGACAGGCTGTCGATATATTCGCCCTGGAAGACCATGCACACGCCGGTGTTGGTCTGCTGTTCGGGGTTGGGCACCATGTTGCGCAGCCACGGGGTCGCTTCGATCCAGTCCTTGACGATCTTGGCGTTGGCGTCTGCACGGGCAAACATGGCTTCGCGACCACCGATCGACTTCACCCACTCGAGAGCGGCGATATAGTCCTCGGTTGCGAGCATGGAGGGGGTGTTGATCGTGGCACCTTCGAAGATGCCCTTGTTGATCTTGTCACCCTTCTTGATGCGGAACAGCTTGGGCAGCGGCCACTCGGGGTTGTAGCTCTCGATACGAGCCACGGCCTTGGGGCTGAGGATCAGCATGCCGTGCTGCGCTTCACCGCCCAGCACCTTCTGCCAGCTGTAAGTGGTGGCATCGAGCTTCGCCCAGTCCATTTCCATGGCGAAAACGGCCGAGGTCGCATCGTTGATGGCGAGGCCTTCGCGGTCAGCGGCGAGCCAATCGGTGTTGGGAATCTTCGCGCCGGAGGTGGTGCCGTTCCAGGTGAAAACGACATCGTTTTCCTGCGGGACCTGCGACAGATCGGGAATTTCGCCGTAATCGGCATCAAGGATCTGCAGGTCCTGCAGCTTCAGCTGCTTGACCGCGTCCTGAATCCACACATTGCCGAAGCTTTCCCACGCGGCGACGGTGGCCGGGCGAGCGCCCAGCATCGTCCACATCGCACATTCGAGAGCCCCCGTGTCGGAACCCGGCATGATGCCGACGAGGTAATCGTCGGGAATGCCCAGCAGTTCCTTGGTCAGGTCGATCGCATACTTCAGGCGCCCCTTGGCATATTTGGAGCGGTGCGAACGACCGAGGCTCTTGATATCGAGCTTTTCGAGCGACCAGCCGGGAGGCTTGCAGGTGGGGCCGGACGAAAAGAAAGGGCGCTCCGGACGGAGCGTAGGCTGTGTAGTCATTGGTATTCTCTCCTTACAGAGAGCACGCGCGGCGTTGGGACCGCGTGGCCCGCCGGCGGCACTAGACTTATCGCAGCCCGAGTCAAGCAGGATCAGCGAGAGGCGGTTACGTAATTATGCCGAGGTGCGGAAAAATTATGCCGCCCCGGCAACAACTTGCCGCTTGTTAACCATAGCCGTTAGCAAAGAGTTAACCACATTTAGGGATAATCACGTGCATGAAACGCGCTGCATCCCTCCTCGTGTTCGCTTCGCTGCTTTCGGGTTGTACGCTGGTTCCCGAGTCGGGTGCCCGCCAGCCTTCCGCGCAGGCCCGCTATTCCATGACCACCACCGACAACACGCCGCGCTCTCCCGTGGCGCAGCCCGGTTCGCTCGGCACCACGCCGCCGCCGATGGCGATGAATGCCGAAGCGCGCCAGTGCCTGACCGAACTGAGCCAGACCGGCGCGCAGGACATCACCGCATCGACCGTGCTGCCTTCCACATCGAAACGCGTGACTGTGCAATTGCCTTCGGCCATCTGGGCAAGCATTTCCTCGCAGCTGTTGGCCGCCTGTTCCTCGGTGATGCAATAGGTGGTCTCTTCCGCTGCACCTTCGGCAAATCCGGAGCGCAGCACTTCCAGGAACTCGGCCCCAGCACCCGGCAGGTTGATATCCAGCAGTTCCGGCGTTGTGCGGTACTGGCCGGCAATCGGCGTTTCCACGCTGCCCATTTCGCCCGCAACGTCTTCCGCCGACATCGCCTCACTTGCTTCGGTGGCATCATCTGCATTGCTGCCGCAGGCAGCCAGCGCGAAGGCGGCGATCATCGGAATTGCGAAATTCTTACGCATGGTTTTTCCCCACAAGGGAATGACGGCCCCTGCAGCCGAAGTCGCCGCATCCTAACCCGCCCGGCACGACCATGCCAATGGCAAGCTGGTGGTGTTCGGTATCGGGACGATTGCACACGGGAACCTTGTTCTCCATATGTGCTAGCATGAGCGAACTCGTCATCCGCCGCGGACTTGAAGAACCCGATACTTCCGGCAGCTTCACCCCGCACAAGCCCGAACGCCCGGAAAAATCCCTGCCCGGCAGGCGCTTCG
>Ga0181607_10003054_pt1 | contig 14690 bp, 7 predicted proteins | sample 041ome_9_FD_132420 | JGI IMG/M metagenome (GOLD analysis project Ga0181607, IMG submission 132420) | Coastal salt marsh microbial communities from the Groves Creek Marsh, Skidaway Island, Georgia - 041413US metaG (megahit assembly) | ecosystem: Environmental > Aquatic > Marine > Intertidal zone...
CACAATAAGTGGAAATCCATTCGAATCTTTCAGGAATCCACCTCTATTTTTACGCAAGATTTGTTCCGCTCTCGACGTATCTGTTTCTCCTTCTTCTAAAACGACGTAAAACTGCTGCGATGCAGTTGCGTCTTCGTTCACGGCGTTGAAGTAATCCTTCATTCTTCCACCAACTCCTCCGTCGCTGCGTTTTCGCCTCGATCGCTTCGATGAAATTTCATCAGCGTACTCCTTCGGCTCTCTCGCAAATGCCGACGACGCGAAGTTCCACTGCACTACGTTTTGCGCGGATGTGCCAGAGTTTGCAGCTGCTTTTCGTCCTCCACGTCGTCGTAACAAGCGTTCGCGCGAGAGTATTTCTTCTTCGCCTTCTTCACCATCAGTCGTTGTTTCCGTTTGGTCATCGACTCCGTCTGTTTCGTCTCTCGTTGATTTTGAACTTTTTGTCTTTGTCGTCTTGAAAAGTTCCGCTTTTTTCCTCGCAAAGGCACCTTCGTCGTCGGAATCACTAACCGCCACCACGTCGCGTTGAAACACGAGCCTTCGACGGGCGCCCATCGTTTCCCTAATCTTCTCGTTCGTTCGCGCTTGTCTCTTCACGTGCGCCTCGAACGCGAGTTCTCTCGCCGATTTCGTCAGTCTGCCGCTCTCATCATCCTCAGTCGTCGTTCTCGTTCGTCGTCTCGCATCGACGACGTCGGATTCGAGTTTTCTCCTTCTCCTCCCCGCGTCGTCGTCCTCTCCAGACGCGAACGCGGCGCCTTTGACGAATACGATTTGCGCGATTAAGAGGAAAAAGAGAAGAGCGAAGAGAGGAGAAATAAACGCGAATTTTCTCCGCCGTTTCTTCGGGCGAAACGCGACGTCGCGATTACAATACTCGGTCATCATCTTTTCAACTCCCTTTTTTGTTTCTTCTGGCGACTTTTCGTACAAAAATTTTTACATCAATCAAGTGTTTTGCGTATCTTTCTATCTCTCAGACTCTCTCAGAGTGTGTGGGGGATTGTATGTGTGTATTACAAATGTCTCTCTCTTTCCAAATCTCACGGAAGAACAGCGCTGCTCCCGTCGGCTAAGTGGACGCACACTCTTCCGTGACTCGGAACGAACTGTTCGGTGATGAGTTTAATCGCCTCTTGACTGGCGATGCCGCCGACGACAGAGGCGATGGCGTGGATTTCGCCGCCTTGAGAACGCACGACTTCCCAAGCGAGCTGTTCCAGGAATTTGCCAGCCTCCTCGCCGGCGGCTTGTTTTGCACCGTCGGCGCCACCGGTATCCATGGTTGTCGGGGAAGTGGACGCGGAGGAGGATTGAAACATGGCGGCTTCTAAATCCTTGGTGACGAGCGCGCGGAGTTCCGCGCAGTCGCTCGTCATGCGATGGAAGAGCATGGACTTGCCTTTTTCCGTTCCCGAGGAGGCAACGACGCCTTCTGCGGGCGCGTACGTGCCTGCTTTTCGGCACAGTTTTGCCTCGAACGCGTCAGAGGCGCGCAAAAGCGCGTAAGAATACGCGCACACGCGTTGAGGGCTGTCGACGGCCAGAAAAGAGGCTACTTGCGCCTTCTTTCTTTCGAATCCTGGTTTGTTCTCCCACCTCCAAATGTCGCGTTCGTCTGCGAGCGAGGTGAAGGAGACGAATCGGATATCGCGCGCGTTTTTACAAAACTTTGCGCAAAATTCTTCCAACTGTTTTTCGTCCACACCCTTCTCGATAACTTCGACCACTTTGTTCGTATGCCTACTATTGCTGCTGCTATTGTTGTTGTCCTTGGACGTCGTCGTCGTCTTTTTCAAATTAGGCACGATCGTTTCTTTCACGATGCGCAACATCTCGCATTGGTCCTTTTGTGCCTTCGCGAGGTACACTCTTTGCAACCCAACGAATGCGTCCGTAGTCGACGTCATGTCAGGCAAAGCTCCCGCGTCCAGCGGTAGAAAGTTTTTGTTCCTTTTCGTGAACTCTTCCAACGCGGCGACGAAGATCCAGAATAACTTTGTGCTCACGTCGCTCACTCCCACGTCTGCTATTGACACTACATCCGCAGAGGAGTAGGATGTCGTCGTCGTCGTCGTCGTCGTCATCGTCGTCTCTATATCCATAATCGCCACTCCGTCTCCTTCCTCTGCGCTGCTGCCACGAAATTCCCTCGGCAACTTTTTAAAACACTCCAAAACGTTCTCTGGTACTTCCGCTTTCTGCCATACCACCCTCACGTTCTCCAACGCTTCCTCAAAGTTAAGCTCCGTTTTCGTCCTTCGCATGGATTTCAAGAACTCCTTGAACTGTTTTTGCGCCTCGTAATCGCCTTGTTCTAACTTTGCCGTCCCCTCGAACCTCTTCTTTGCCACGAGCAACAATACCGCCCACGGCACGTGCGCGAACCTCTGCTCATCCATCGCCTCTAAGTCCTCGAACTTCTCCGCAAACTCTTCCAACTCTTTGAACACGCCGCTTTCGCTCAACCGTAAGTCCATCTTTCGATTTTCCGGTTTCGCTTCCACCACGCAGTGCGTCTTCGCTCCAGATATCTTCACAGTCCCAAAACATCCGTGCGAGCGCGTCGTCACCAACCTCTTCCCGAGCTTCCGACAAATCTCGTCGAGTTTGATCATCGTCGGTTCGTCCAATTGCGACGCTAAGATGATATCGAAATCTTGCAATCGATGCGAGGATTCTTTTCCTTTCTTGTCGTCGTCGTCCTCCTCCTCCTCCTCGTTGTTGTCCTTCATCTTCATCTTCATCTCCTTCTCGTCCAGTCGAAACCGTTCAATCATCTCTCGCGGGTCTTCTTCCCAAAAGTCCACCCGTACGTTTCGATTCAACAGACGCAAGTGTTCGCACACCATCTCCCCTCTCTTAACTTTCTTCGTCCATTCCAAATTCGAAGAAGCAGCAGAAGAAGAAGGAAACGAAGCCAAAGACGCTTCGTCTCCTCCTCCTCCTCCTCCTCTCGCGCCGGCGCCGGCGCCGGCGCCAACAACAACACTCGTCATGAAGTTATTCCCCAAATCTCTCTCCTGAACCCGTCTCGCGCCCGAATCGCACATCGTCAACGCGCAGATGCCTCCCAAGATGAGATTCTTCGCCATCTCCGCGGAAGTTGGACCAGAGTCCAAGACGAGTATTTTCGATTGGTGGAGTAACTGTTGACCGCGCTCGCCCCAAAGGCGCATTTGGCGGTCGTATCTCGTCGTCGTCGACGACGACGACGTTGCTTTCTTCTTCTCGTCGTTAGAAGTCGTCGTCGTCGTCATGATCGGTCGTGTGTGTTCAGAAGAAACAGTTATTCGTGCGTGAGACACGTTTTGGGGAAAATATAAGCGACGTCTGAATGGAAAAAAAAAAATCATATCTACGAATCACTTCATAATAAAAACGCAGACGATGCAAACGACGTTCACGAGTGCGACTCCTCGGCGATGCTGCCGCGCACTCTCGAGCAGCAGCAGCACTAGCAGCACCAGCAGTGGCAGAATCGCGCAGAACAGAGCTGCAGTTTTATCGATGAGAAGAAGAAGAAGAAGAAATGCAACAACAACAACAAATGCATCGCGTCAAAATCATCATCGATTGCGATGTTCGAAGATGACGACGACGGAGAACGATGACGACGACGACGTCGATGACAACAAAAACCAGCTTCTCAAATCTGCCGTTTCTTTCTTTCTGTCCTCGGTGGTCTTCGCGACGGTGACGACGACGACGAGTTTTTCACAACCGGCAGAAGCGGTGACGGAAAACCAACTCTTGTTCTTGGAAGCGTGGCGCGCGGTGGATAAAGCGTACGTGGACAAGACGTTCAACGGGGTGAGTTGGTTTAAATATCGCGAGCAAACGGTGAAAAACCAACCGATGGTTTCGAGAGAAGACGCGTACGAGGAAATTAAGAAGATGTTGAAGAAGTTGGACGATCCTTTTACGAGATTTTTGGAACCGGATCAATACGCGGCGGTGAGCGAGAACACGATGAACGCGAACGTGAGCGGCATCGGGGTGGAGTTGACAATCGATTCGGATTTAAGCGTTAAAGTGGTGACGCCGACAATTGATGCGCCGGCGTATCTGGCGGGCATTAAACCTTTAGACAAGATTTTGGAGATTGATGCGACGGATGTGACCGGATTGTCGTTGTACGAAGTCGCGGAGCTGTTGCGAGGACCGCAAGGTTCGGACGTGTTGTTGAAAATTGAACCGAACGCGACGCCAGGCAAGACGAAAAGTTTGAGCGTGACGAGGAAACAATACGCGGTCGTTCCCGTGAAATCAGACTTGTGCACGCCAAAAAACAACAGCGACTCTAAAATTGGGGTGGTCAAACTGCAAACGTTCAACTCGTTATCGGCGGCTAAAACGAAAGAAGCGTTCAGCGATTTAGCGGGAAAAGGCGCCAACTCTTTCGTGTTGGATTTACGGGACGACTCTGGTGGCTTATTCCCGGGCGCGTTAGATATCGCCTCGCAATTGATGAAAAAAGGTTTGATCGTCCAAATCGCCGACGCCGAAGGCGTTCGCGATACATTTGAAGTCAACGGCAAACCCCTCGAAAATGTCTACGATAAAAAACTCTCCGTCATCGTCAACAAAGGCACCGCGTCCGCCTCGGAAGTCTTAACCGCTGCTTTGCGCGACAACAATCGAGCGACCGTTTTCGGCGACGAACCAACCTACGGTAAAGGTTTAATCCAAACCATAGTCCCTTTGAGCGACGGGTCCGCCGTAAACGTCACCGTGGCGAAATACCAAACGCCGTCGGGCACCGATATCAACAAAGTAGGCATCGCGCCGGATAAAAAATTACCGGTTGGAAAAGACGGGCAAATCATGCCCGCAAAGTTAGACAAGGCCCCGGGCGATGATGGTAGCGCTAATATTAGTTTCTGCGAGTACGTGGATTCCTTGGAGGATGGAACGTTTTAATGAAGATGAAACACGGCTTATTTTTTTTGCACGCAATCCATATTACGAACTTTAGGTAAATTCTTCACTCGTCACTTTTTTAATCAGCAAGGGAAAAAAAAGGGGATGCTCGCGCGCAGCAGATCGCACCGGTTCAGCGCGAACTGCGCGCTCCGCTCTTTTGCGTCGTCGTCGACGTCTTCAGTGCTTTTTCCGTCTGACAATGACAGTAACACCGCGACGACGACGACGACGACGACGACAACGATACTCTACAAAGGTCCACAAGTGAAGTTATTTCGAGCGGTCGTTCGATTCAAACTTCTTCAAGTATTCTCCATCGGAGCGGTGAGCACGCCGATGCTACTCCTGTTTGGAGGGGGCGAAGTTGGAGGCGGCGGCGATGCGGCCGCTGTGATCGAACACGCGAGCGCTTCGACGCAGATGTTATTCGCGTCCGCCTCGGCGTTTGGCGCGATAGGGTGTTCTTTCGCGTTGCAGGAGTTTTCAAACAGATACGTCGGAGAACTGGCTTTGTTGAGTAGTAGTAGTAGTAGTCCTAGTAACAGTAGTATAAATAGCGCGGACGTCGAGAGGAAGTTGCGGATATCTTCGATGGACTTCTGGGGCAATAGAATCGAAACGGTGGTGAAGTACCCGGACGACGTAGAAGCGCCGATGCGGAACGTGCCAGAGAGTTCGTACAGCGAAGTAGCGGAGTCAACGTTCTTGCCATTAGACGTGTATTTAGACGAAGAGAAGAGGGAGAAGAAGCAGTTCATGGTGAGCTTGAGGCACGGCAACTTGCTCGATACGAAGATGCTGCTGGACGTCTTGAGCGGCAAAGAACTGAAGAACTGAAGAAATGCAAAGCTTAAACTACGCGCACTAGCCGCTATGATTAATTACAAAATTATATGCCGTTAAAAAAAGCATCACCCGTGTTTCTGTTTCTTACTGCCTACCGTGTACTTTTGCGAAGGGTGTGTGGGCATGTCCATCTTCGATCGCGTGAGACTTTCTCTCGTATGGTAAAGACCTCCACCCTCTCTGCCACTCGCTTCGACTGCAGCGACGACGCCCGCGTGGTGCAACGCTCGAACGCAAAACTGTTCTTTCTCGTCCACCTCCTCCGGGGATTCCATCGGTAAATGCGATTTCGATAACAGTTTACGACCTTTCTTTGCTGCGGTCTTTTTTCGGTCTTTATATTCGCCGAGAGAGTATCCCGCAAAGGATGCGCCAGAACCCATCAGTCCAGGTTTGTGTAATCCGCTCGCTTCAATCGTCACTTGGTCTGGCGCGATTCTGTTGAACTTTGCGTAAAAATACCCATTCGGCGATTCTTTCTCAAACGACGGTTTCTTCGTTACTCCTTTCTTTGCGTTCGGAACGTTCCCGTACCTTCTCGGTAAGTGATACTTCCCATTCATCTCGCCTAAATAACTCGTGTGTTTCGTTTTAATCAAATCTCTTTTATCGTACAAATTATATCCGTACACGTGCACTCTCGCGCACACGTGCGTCAACGCCACCAAAGCGATGAAGAAATCCGACGGCGATTCGTCTTCTTTTAGCTCTAAACTCGCAGATACCGCGTCCACAAATTTCGGATTGAAGAGATGGGCTTTCATCTTTGCCGCTTTGAATACGCTCTCTTTTCTGCAGTGACTCTCGTGATTCGCTTTGCCGTGCAACGCCTCTTGTTTCGTTTTACACCAGTGCAACGCGACTAAACTTTCGTCCGGAAACTCCCTCGCCGCTCGTTCTAAATTTTTATCGTCCCTATCGTTTCTTCGGAAATACTTCTCGCCTAAAAATCGAGCGGAGGTAAAACTACCGACGTCTTCTTCGTGTCCACTCACGGGCGCGTCGTTCAAACGAATCACTAAATGGTGTTTATCTATCCTGTGCCCTAAACCGCTTCCTTTCAATTTCCCGTCGCTGTGAACCAACGCGCACGCGTTCGCTAACGCGTATTTCCCGGGCGATTTTCGCGTGTTGTTCAACCAATCTGCTCTGGGAAATCCACCATACGTCGCATCCACCTCCTTCTTAATATCTTGAAACTCTACTCCAGTCGCAAACAGACCGTGCAACGATTGCGCTTTCCCGGCTAAATCCCCTTCGTTTCCGTTTCTCCCGCCCGTGTGGAGCGACATCCAAGTGTCGCTCTTAAACGGCAACGCGTTCATCGTCTTTACGCACTTTGGCAACGTATTCTTCTCCGCACACTGCGCGCCTCCATACAGCGCAGCGCACGGTGAAAACGTATTCGTCGCTTTCGGTGGTTTCTCGCTAAACGGCACCTCGTAATCCAAACCGCCGAAAATCTGACCGCTAATCGCTCTCAGCGACTCGCCGTCGTTCATCTCTTTCGCGATATCGTATTGCTCTCGCGACCAACTGTGTCTACTCCGCGCAACTCGCGGCGCCGGAGGTGCACCCGGTGCCGGCGGAGACGGCGGTAATTGCACCGGTAACGTGAACGTATCCGGATCGAATTTGAATTCGCGCGTCGTCGCGCCTTCTCCTTCCTCCACAGAAAGAAGATTTGTTGTTCTCGTCGAATGACCAACCTCCGGATTATCGGTCAGAAACACCGCGCAGACGATCATCACGGTCAACGCGCCGACAATTCCAGTCTTTCGCCTCTCCGAAAAAGAAGAAGAAGATGTCGTCGCGAAGAACCACTGATGCCGCTGGGCTTTCCCGTTGTTCGCGCTGCTCTTGTCGCTCGTAATCATTTCCACCTCTTGATTCAGCGACGACGACTGGCGCTTCTTCATCGCGAGAGAGGATGACGTGAACAACAAAGAAACGGCAGGAAAAACTGTCGCGCGTTGTTTTTCTCGTTCTCAAAAACGCAAAGGCTAGAAGAGAGAGAGAGAGAGAGAGAGAGAGAGAGAGAGAGAGAGAGTGGTTAAATCCGCGCGCGTGTTTTATCTCATACTCGTATTAGGGGAAAATTTTTTCTGAGGAATTCTTCAGAAAAAAAAGTTAACTCTCTCTGTCGGGCTTTTGTTTGATGCACGCCGGCGCGCGAAGCACACATCTGCTATTCGCAAGCGCGCGCACTTCTCGCTCTTCTTCTCTTTATTCGTCTTTTTCTCCTTCGCGTTGTTTATTTCGGAATCTGTCGATAAGTCGCCGCCGGTGTGGGAGATTTTGGAACGGCGGCAAAGGTATCCGTGAGAGTTGTTTTGCGGGGAATCACCACGACGACGAGAAGAAGAAGAACGACGACGACGAGATGGGAGCGAACGCGTCGAGTTGTAACGAGAAAGGCGGCAACAATAACAACAACAACAATAAACCTTCCTATGCGTTGAAATCGCTGTTCGCGTGCTCGAAATGTCGAGGCGAAGGCGTTTTAATTTCTCAATCTCGAAGGCAACGGCAAGAGAAGAAGAGGCAAGAGAAACGAGAGATGTATCCAAACTCGTACAGAGGGAAATACGGAGAAAGTAATAATAATAATAATACGAACAAAAAGCAGAAGAAAAAAGCGATGGGAGATAAGCGGTCGACGTGCTCGGATTGCCAAGGGACGGGGTTGATGGATTTGAATGAGAAAACCGAGGACGACGGCGTTCTTCGCGACGGCGCCGACGCGAAAAGTCGAGGTCACGTGTCCATCGTCGGCGGCGGCATAGGCGGGATGGCGTTGGGCGTCGCGTTGCAACATCGAGGCATTCGGTTTACGATATTTGAAAAAGACGAAGAGTTTAAAGCGAGAAGGCAAGGGTACGGGTTAACCATGCAGAGGTACTCGGGGGCGTCGGCTTTAAAACAGTTAGGGTTGGAGTTGAATGGAGTTGGATCCGACGCGAACGTTGCGTTGCACAATAACGGGAAGGTATTGGGTGAGTACGGGCACTCGGTCGAGAAAAGGAAGGAACGAACGGCGACTGATTCAAACGCTGCAAATAGTAATAGTAAACACTTGCCAAGCGTGGCTCACTCGTTGAGGAACGTGCACATTCCGAGACAGGAATTACGGAAAATGCTGTTGGATGCGGTAGATCCAGAGAACATTCGGTGGGGAATGAAGTTCGATAGCGCCAAGGCGATTTTAGAAGACGGGGAAGACAACGACGACCCTCGCGTAGAAGTGACGTTCACGAACGGCGAAAAAGTACTCTCCGATTGTGTCGTCGGTGCGGATGGGTTGTTCAGTCGCGTTCGCGCGCACAAGTTCGACAACCTCGACGCCATTCACGAAGGTTTGAACTACCTCGATTGTCTCGTCGTCCTCGGTATTTGCCACGGCATGGACCACGAGTTGTGTAAAAACAAAGCGTTCCAAATTCTCGACGGGCACAATCGTTTGTTTTGCATGCCTTTTTCGACGAACGAGATTGCGGAAGATATATTAGGCTACAAAAACGACGTCGACCCAACGTACACGAACATCCCCCATGCGATGATGTGGCAACTTTCGTTCCCGTGCGAGTACGACGAAGCCGTGGAGCTTTCAAAAGATCGCGAAAAATTATTGGAAGAATCTCGAAAGCGATGCGAAAGTTGGTGCGAGCCCGCGCACACGTTGTTGAAATCAACGAGGAGTGAGAACATGTCCGGTTACCCGGCGTTTGATATGCTCATTGAAGACGAAGTCATGTTTCGAAACGGTAGGAAGAAAGACTCGTTGGATAAAGAAGCATCAACCGTGGATGCACTCACCACGCTTCTAGGAGATGCAGCACACCCCATGTCACCTTTTAAAGGTCAAGGCGCTAATCAGGCGTTGGTGGATGCCTTAAATCTCGCCCGAGCGCTTTCTAGAGCGCCTAAATTTCTCTTACCTGGCGAACGCACCAACGGCACGCCGCCTAAAGTCGCCAACACGAAAGAGGCGTTAGTTATAGCAGAAGATGCGATGTTGAAACGGTCGCGAGGGAAAGTAGAAGGTTCGAGAATCGCCGCAAAATACTTACACAGCGAAGCGGCGTTAGCAGAAGGTGATTTCGTGAGAGCGAACGTAGCAGTATCCGCCGCCGCCGGTGAAGTTTATGATGGAAGGAACGGTTAAGTAGTAATATATTATTTCTCTTTAGAAGAGATGAATTATTAATGACAAACAACAACACATAAAACGTAGCATATTAGTATAGACTTAGAGCGCCTTCTTCGCACTTCTCGTACGACTAGACCTTCTCTTTTCGACTGGTTTTTGTCCCATTTTGTGTAAAAACTTGAACATCTTCACCGTGATCGGAAACAAACCAAAGATACCCGGGTGACCGTGGTACGGCACGCCGGCCTTCTCGCACTCCTCTTTCACAATCGGCACTAATTTTGGATACAAATTGTGCGCCATCCCTGGGAACAAATGGTGTTCGATCTGTAAGTTCAACCCACCGGATAAGAACGACCAGACCGATTCGCCCCAACTTGCGCTCGTGCGGATTTGCCACTCCGCCCAATCGTTTTGAGCTCTTTTCGGCAATGCCGCCGGAGTTAAACCGTCCAAATTGTGCGAGACGATGAAAAACCAGCACAGAATAAAAGAGCCAAACGTAGAATACGCGACGAGTGGTAAAATGCACGCCTTGACGCCAAAGTTGTACATCGGCAACGCGAATTTCAATCCGTAGTGCAAAGCTCTGCCCAAGTAAAACAATGCCACTTCGTGCTTCATCAGACCTAAATACTCCACTCCAGGGCTCGACTTTGTGATCACCACGTTCACAAAATCCCCGGATTGCGCGGCTAAATACAAAAACGGCCACGCGAAGACCGAGTAAAACGCCTGATACTTGTGAAACCACTTCCATTCCAAGCTTTCGTCCAATCGCATGAGAGGATAGGACGTGTACACATCTTGGTCTCTCGTCGCTTCGTTACAGTAGGAATGGTGCGAAACCATGTGGTGGTATCTCCACTCGATGGAACTCTTACCTAAAATCACGTCGCACCCGAACCAACCCCAAACAGCATTCACAAAACCGGATTGCGTCAACCCGCCGTGATTAGCGGTGTGTTGCAACCCGGTGCCGCTCCAATACGCCGCGAAGCCTAAAAACATGCCGGTCAAAACCGTCGGGTTTGCATTGAACATGTACAAAGCCACAGCGTAGCACAAAATGACGCAGAACGCGTCGAATTTCACCCCACCCGCACCTCTCGCTTTTCTACCGCTTCTCTTCGCGCGCGGCTCCACCACTTCCTCTCTTACTCTCTTCTGAATCGTTTTATACAAACTCGAATCGAGTGGTTTCGGAAAGGTTTCATCCGGGCACCAACTCTCTTCCACGTTCACGGTCGGCAGCGTCTTCAGAACTTTCTCCACGATTTCCGAGCGCAAGTGGTGCGATTCGAACAAAATCGTCGCGTCTCTCCCGTGCGCCAGCATCAAAAGTTGACTGCCGCCGGGATGACGTTTCGCGAAATCGGTGATGTCGTACGTTTTTCCCCGGATTTGCGTGTACTTTCTCCCCGGAATGAGTTCATCGAAAGACGACGGAGAAGCCATCATCGGCGCGACGTCGTCCTCGACGGCGACTTTTTTGCGCGAGGAGGAAGAGGATCTCGTCCTCGTCGCGTTTTCGGCGCCTTTCCCCATTTTTAGTATGTGGTTTTTTTTCCTTCAGGGACAGGACAGCGCGGGGACGACGACCGCAAATTGACACAAATCAAAAAATCAGAGAGAAATGAGAGATGCAGAGATCCAAATCGAGAAGTGTGCGTTTTGAGGGGAAAAATGAATCGTGAAGCTTCCTTCAAGCACGTCTCTCTCAAATTTTTGTCGGTACTAATACTACGTGCGATAGTTTACAATGATGCATGTGTGCGTGTTTCTCTCTCTCTCTCTCTCTCTCTCTCTCTTTCTCCGGTCTCTACTTTTAAGCCGCGCTTTTGTTTCTGTTAATCTCCTCGAACACGTTTTGCAACCACTTTGATTTACTCGCGTCCTGTTCCAACTCTGTTTTGAGCTTCTTGACGCGCTCGATGACCTCGCGCGGCTCGAGTTGAGGTAACGGGATGTTTTTGAAATCGTTGAGGAATTGCATGGCGCGTTTGCGACCGTACGTAGCGTCCGCATCATCGCCGTCAATGTTGTTGTTAGTAGTGGCGTTTTCTTTGTCGTTGCTTTTCGCGGAGTGAGTGCCGCCGTTTTCTAACTCTTCGGCGCACTTGCGCGCGTCTTCCAAAGCCTCGGCCGGGAAGCCCGAAAACTCGGCGCAGTGAATGCCGAAGGACTGGTCGCACGCGCCTTCTTCTAATGCGTATAACATCGCAATTTTCTTACTCGCGACGTCGATTTTCGCGGAAACGTGGAAGTTCTTTACGCCAGTCTCGCCTTTTAATTCGGTCAACTCATGGAAGTGCGTGGCGAACAAACACGGGGCTTTGACTTCGTTCGCCAAGTGCTCGGCAATGCCCCAGGCTAAACCGAACCCATCGTAAGTTGATGTGCCACGACCCAACTCGTCGATTATAACCAACGACTTTTCCGTAGCTGAACGCAATATAGACGCGGATTCGAGCATTTCTGCCATGAACGTGGAAACGCCGCGTAATTGAAAATCTCCGGCGCCGATGCGACAGAATATCGCATCCCGCACCGGGATGATTGCTTTTGAACACGGAACGAACGACCCAACTTGCGCCAACAAAACGTTCACGCCGACTTGGCGAATAAACGTAGATTTACCACCCATGTTCGGACCGGTGATGATTTGAAACCAACTCTCGCCTTTGGTCATTTTACACGAGTTTTGAACAAACTCGCCGCAGGATTCTTGCACCTCCACGAGCGGGTGTCTCGAATCGAGCAGCACGAGCTCTTTCTCGTCTGCGTTGGTCATTTGCGGTCTCACATACGGCGTCGGCGCGTTTTGAGCAACTTCGGCAAACGCGCACAATACGTCCAGCTCGGCCATTACGGACGACGCTTTCAAAAAGATATCGACGAAAGAAACCGCCACGTCCAAGACGCGTTGGACCAAATGTTTCTGCTTCGCCTCGTACGTCCGATCGATTTCTAACCTCTTTTGACTCAACGCGCGTAATTTTTTATTCGTAAACTTTGAACCATCTTTTTTTGCCTCTAAGATTTGAAACTGAGCGGATTTCGATAACTTTGATCGCGCCGCGGTTTCGTCCTTTTTCGTCAATCGAAAAAAATACCCGTGTTGATTGTTCTTTTCCAATTTTAACTGCTTGTCTCTCTCCATCGACAAATCGTCCGCGGCTTCTTGCCACACGACGTTGATCTCCTCCTCCGTGGATTTCTTTTGTTGCTCTAAGAGACCTAACGTGTCGTCAAACTCGGCAGAAATGACGTATTCGTCTGGAATCTTGTTCAAATCCACCGCGTGTTCGATTAAAGCTTCAAATTTGCCCAACTTTTCCTCTTCCACGCACTCTTTCAACGGCGAGATGTATTTGGAGATGAACAGCGCTTTCCTCGCCTCGTCGGAAAACGGAATGCGCTCTAAACAATCGATCGCGTGCGGAATCGCGCTCGACGCTTGGTATAATTTACACAAATCCATCAGCGTCGTTTTCTTCTTCTCCAACTTTCTCGCCAAGCGCTCGACGTCTGGCAAGGACTTCAGGTGCGCGTTTCGTAAGGAGTCTCTCAAAGCGCTTTCCTCGGAGAACGTTTCCACGACGTCGTGTCTTTCTGAAATCTTCTCCACGGAAACTAACGGTTGTTTCAACCATCTGTACAACACTCTCTTCCCCATCGGCGACGTGCATCGATTGAGCAAGTTGTACAAAGAGAACCCTCCGCCACTCCCTTTCCCGGCGGTTTCCCCGAACGACCTGTCGCCACCGTTGCTTGGCAACACGTTTAGCGCTTTCAAAGCCGCCGCGTCCAATCGAACGTGCGCTCCGTTGTCGAACAACTCCAATTCGCACCGTCCGTGGTTTTGCGCGTCGTTGCCGATATCCGCGAATTTCATCACCGCGTGCAAACACTGCACGGCTAACGGCAAATCCAAAACGTTTCTGTGCGCTTGCACGTTGTCACCACTTTTTAACAATCTCTTCAAATCGTCCTCCACGTCGTCCGATCGGAAATATTCGCTGTTTGCTTTTGGAGTCCGCATGGCGTCGCATCTATCGATCACGTCTGCGATTCTCTTCGCGTCCGCCGTCATCGCCCCTCCGTTCGTTTTATCGATTTCATTCGGCACAATCACCTCCCTGGCGTTAATCTGCGCTAAAATAGACTCCAACTGTCCCAACCGTTCCTCGTCCGAGAATTCCAACGCTTTTAACGTCCTCGTCGAGTACTCAAAAAACGCCAACCCGATGCGTCTTTGTTCTTGTTTCAAAACGCACTTCACCGCGCACACGATTGGCAACGAATCCGTATCCGCGTTGTTGTTATTCATATTGTTATTCGCGTCAAAGTTCTCTTTGCTCCCAGCGCCGCCGTCGAACAAAATATCCTCAAACTCCAACACGTTCCCCGGGCTTCCTTTTTTCGTCAACTTGAAATCCTTCGACGACGCGCCTCGTTCGCTCTCGTACACCTCCACCGTCCTCTCTCTCGCGTGCAACAACACGTCTCTCAAAATCGTTTCGAATAAGTTTTGGTTGATATTCACGGACGGCAAGACGAATTCTTTTCCCGTTGAAGGACTACTGCTCTCTTTATAATACTTCACCACGGTGGTCGTCTTATAAAATCGTCGCGCGACGTACATCGCGTCGTCGCCGTGCGCGGACCACCCGTCCGTCTTGCGGTTGAAAAATCTCAGCGGCGTTCTCTCCTCCTCCTCCTCTTCTCGCACATCGTTTGTATTCATCTTTTTGTCGACGAA
>Ga0181607_10003062_pt1 | contig 14668 bp, 13 predicted proteins | sample 041ome_9_FD_132420 | JGI IMG/M metagenome (GOLD analysis project Ga0181607, IMG submission 132420) | Coastal salt marsh microbial communities from the Groves Creek Marsh, Skidaway Island, Georgia - 041413US metaG (megahit assembly) | ecosystem: Environmental > Aquatic > Marine > Intertidal zone...
CAGACCCGGCTGAAGCAATCTCCCACGTCCGGCGATGGGGCTCGATAACCTGCTCACGAGTGAGCACGCGGTTGCTCCCCTCGCCAAGCGTCTCCAGCACAAAGGCGTGCGGTGGGGCGGCGGCTGGCTCACAAGCCCAGGTGAGGTTCCAGCCCTGGTCGGTCTGCATCGCCCGGCAATCCAGCAGCACCGCCGTGGGAAACGCAGGCTCTGCCTCGCGTCGGGGGACCGCATGCGTCGACGGATTGGTCGTGGAGGGCGTGGCCTTGCCACCAGCAGACATGAAGTAGTAGGCCTTGTCTCCTTCTCCTCGGATGCCTCCGTCCCAGACATCACGGAAGGCAAATGAGCGTTTGCCGGGCTCCAGGTCCCAGGCGTTTACCGAGTAGCGGGCAGCTGCGAAGGGATACCACTGGCCGTCGAGCTTTCGCTTCCAGCCATTGCGAAGATTCGTTGTGCGGCCTTCACTGCCGGTGTCGAGCCAGTCTTCCAGAAACGCATCGGTGCCCCCTTCAAACCGAGCATCAGCGACAGCCACATCAAACGTGACCAGGTGCGTCCACTCCCCAGTCGGCTCAGCATGCACCCACATGCCCAGCTGCGTGTGATCTCCGACCGACCAGGTGCGGCCCACGAGCGTGTACCAGGCGTCGACCTCCCAGCCGAGCTCAAAGTTCCACGACTTCAGGCCGGTGCCTTCGCCGCCAAAGCCCTCCGTCTTGGTACCGGGACCACGATGAACAGCCGTGATGGGAGCGGTATGAGCGGGATTATCCCAGACCGAGCAGATGAAGTTGTGCCCACGCGGATGTGCCTGCAGTCCGGCATACCCGGCGGCCGTTCCCCGCCAGCCCAGTCCTTCGTAGTAGGTGTAGACCGCCTCACCATCCGCCGGCACCCGCACCGAGATGATCACGATGTCGCCTGGGAAGTTGTCGTCAAACACCATGTGTGACGAGGGGGCTGCATGCTGCCCCCAGCTGGTGACAGGCAGGGCAGCCGTACAGGCCACGGCGAGAACGTTCAGCAGATGCCGCATCAGACGCATTCCTTTCATGAGATGGCGATACTATACGATCGAGTGGATCGCACCGTCCCCGCGAATAGCGAAATGACCACTGTCCGCATTACCGAGGGTCTCTTTGATGCTTCCGAGCATTTTCAACGATGTGATCGGGCCTGTCATGCGTGGCCCCTCCAGTTCGCACTGTGCCGCAGCTCTGCGGATTGGCCGGCTCGCCCGCGACCTGATGGGGGGACTGCCGGACACGGTGCTCGCCGAGTTTGACCGGGCCGGTTCGCTGCCCACCACCCACACCTCGCAGGGCTCTGACATGGGCCTGTTTGGGGGACTGCTCGGCTGGGAAGCGAGTGATGCACGGCTGCCAGAGGGAGACCAATCCCTTCGCGACGCTGGCTGCAGCGTCACCTTTGCAACCGTCGATGTCGGCGATCCCCATCCCAACACCTACCGGCTGACGCTCACCCGCGGCGACACAACCCATTCGCTGCGGGCGATCTCGACCGGTGGCGGGATGATCGAGGTGATCGCCATCGATGACGTGCCGCTCTCCCTCCATGGCGACTTCCATGTGAGTCTCTTCTGGTCTCCCACGGCAGCAGATGCGGCTGCACTCTCACAGTGGCTCACCGAACAACTCTCCGAGACGCCACCAGACACCACCGAGGTGTGTGGTGAGACGGGTCAGAGACTGGTGGTCGTCCGCAGCCGCATGCCTCTGCCACCTGGTGTTGTAGCCGGTGCGGTCGAGCAGGGCCTCGCCACGGAAAGCAGAGCCCTCGTGGCAGTGCTGCCAGTCCTCTCCGGCGGCACCACCCACGCTCCTTTCACCACCGCGGAGGCGCTCCTCGCTTCGGATGCCGGCCGGGGCCTGCCGCTCTGGAAGCATGCGGTCGCCTATGAGTCGGCCCGCGGTGGCCTGAGCGAGGCAGAGGTGCTCGCGGAGATGGTGCGGATCGTACGGATTCTCAAAGACTCCATCGACCAAGGCATCGCCGGCACTTCCTACGACGATCGGGTGCTCCCAGCCCAGGCTCCCGCCTACCGTGCCGCCCTCGCGGAGGGCCGGCTCGTCGGTGATGCAACACTCAATCAAATCGTGCTTGCCACCACGGCGCTGATGGAAGTGAAGAGCTCCATGGGCGTGATTGTGGCGGCTCCGACGGCCGGTGCCTGTGCCGCTTTGCCTGCCGCCGTGATCACGATCGCCCGTCAACGAGACCTCGACGATGAGGCGATGGCTCGCGGCCTGCTCGCGGCCGGGCTCATCGGCATCTTCATCACCTCCGCCTGGTCGTTTGCCGCTGAGGTCGGAGGCTGCCAGGCAGAGGGTGGCTCCGCGGCCGCCATGGCGGCGGCCGCGATCGTGACGCTCGTCGAGGGCCCGCTCGAGCAGGCCCTCGCCGCCGCCGCAATGGCCCTGCAGAGCATGCTGGGCCTGATCTGTGATCCGGTCGCCAATCGGGTCGAGGTGCCCTGCTTGGGGAAGAACGTGATGGCAGCGACCAATGCCTTGGCTTCAGCCAATATGGCACTGGCCGGTTTTGCCGAGGTGATTCCGCTCGACGAAGTGATCGCCGCGGCGAAGGCGGTGTCAGAGCAGATGCCGCGTGAACTTCGCTGCACCGCCCTCGGCGGCCTCGCCATCACGCCCACAAGCCAGGCGATCGAAGCCCGCCTCGCCCTGCATCAGCCGAGCGGCTGCGGCGGCTGCCACTGCAGCTAGCCATCTTGCCGATCACCCGATCGCTGTGGTGAGCCCTGCGGCCCTGTTACCCAGAGCTGCCTGGCTTGGTCAAAGCTGATTGAGGATCGGCCCGGCTTCGAGCTGTTTGGCAGCTCGCTGCGGAGCTTCCATGATTGCGATCAGGGAGTCGGTCACCCGCGTGAGCAACGCACGCTGCTGCTGGGCTGACATCGATGCCGGAAACCATTCTCCCCAGACGCACACCGAAATCGGCCGCCGCGTTTGGCTCCGCAGCTCGCCACCCGCGTCCTGCGACACAGTCAGCAACAGGGCCCAGCCCATCATCCCGTAATGGTGGGGAGGCCTCGTCCAGAGAATACTTCCCTCCTGACCGCTGAAGGTGAAGGCATCCCGCCAGTCGTCGGAGAAGGAGGTGGCATGTTGACTGAGGGCATCGAGCAGCTGCCTACTCACACGCTTCGAGACCACCTCTTCAGCAAACAGTTGTTCGTAAAACGCGGCCATACCACGGGCGGTGCCGTGCGCAGCAAGCCCGACATCAGCAGGGGCTGTCCGGTCGAGCCTGCTATCGAGTGCGGCATGCAGGCCGGCTTTCTCCGGCAGCGGTGTGTCGGAGAGGCCTTGGATGCCAAGCGACGCGGGCAGGGCATTGACCTGCTCGCGGCCGAGGACGTTCACCAACGCATCGGCAGCGGCGTTGTCTCGCCCCACGATCATCAGTTTCGCGGCCTGCCGCAGCGACACCCGCCCATGTCCAGGCACCAGAAGCTGTGTGGTGTCGAGGTCGAGACCAGCCTCCGCTTGGCGAAACAGCTCGGTCAGGCAGAAGACCTTGGTCATCCCCCCAAGGCAGACAGGGCGATCCGCCTCGCGAGCGATCTCGCGCTGACTCTCCAGTTGCACCGCGTAGTAGCCGACCTCAGCCCCACAGACATCGAGAAACCGGTCAAGCGCTCTCTGTGAGTGAAACGCACCATCGCCAGCCACAACCGGCACTGTCGCCCGCAGCATGCTGCCGTCTCGTTCATCACCCCAGGCTGGCACAGCCATCCCGGTAGCCCAGATGCCTGCAACCGTCACACACACCCGCAGCAGTCGACCAACTCCCATTACATTCCCTCGAAGCGTTTACAAAACAAACCGGCAGAGCATCATGCTCCGCTGTAGACCATTTTGACATGTGGGCCGGCAGAGGGAATCTCAAACTCGTCAGAGACCACCTCCCAGCCAACCCGTTGATAGAACCCAACTGCTGAGGTGCGTGCATTGCACCACAGCGGCCATGTTGGATGCCGCCGCCTCGCTTCCGACAACGCGTGGTCAAACAACTGCCGCCCAATCCCCTGGCCATGCAGTTCCAATGCCGTCGCCATCCCGCGGAGCTGCCAGGCCGCTGCACCTTCCCACTCCGCAGCCATCAGCGTCAGGCAGCAGACTGCCTTTTCGTCGGCGGTCTGCACCGCTGCGAAATGAACGGTTGCATCATCCGCATCCCCTGGAAACCTCGCCGACTCAAACGGCATGCCCTGCCGCAGCATGCGATGCCGCAGCGGCAGGATGAGGTCGACAGACACCTGGGAAAACTGCAGCTGCGAGCGGGGATCAGTTGAGCCCATGCGTTCTCCATATGCCATGAGTGGAAAAGTCGCCGTGAAGAACACTGCGGCAGTCTGTGGTTGATTTCCTCTCCACCAACGTACACATCTACTCAAGTCCCTCAGCCCTGAGCCGACCTTCGATCATGTCGGCCATGTCTCGCGCTTGATCTTCCAGTTCCTCAAGCAGTTCCACATCATCCGCGTCGTCTGCCCGTCGAGCGCAGAACAAGATGTAGTTGGCCTCATTCCGCCAGGCCTTGAGCCAATCAGGACGGGGTGAAATGCGGCGATACACGAGACTTTCAAGCCGCAGGAAGTCATCGCTTTGAAGATTCATCGCAGTGGTCGCCCACGAATCACAACCAAAATGCTGGCCGACAGCACGCACGGCGGCCACAAATCCTCGACACGGCATCGCTCACGCGTTGGCGAGACGCTCGTTATACACACCCACCGCCATTTCCCAGAGTGTCGTCAACTGCCGGCAGGATTCCTGTCCACTACCGATGTCCGCAGGGCTCGGATGTTGTAGGCACGTGGGTGTTCCTGCAGTACGCTCGCCGCAAAACCGACCCATCAGGAGGAGTGCGATATGGGCCTGATCAAAGAGTTTCGCCAGTTTGCCATGCGGGGAAACGTGCTGGACCTTGCTGTCGGCGTCGTGATCGGGGGGGCGTTTGGCAAGATCATCAGTTCGCTGGTGGCCAACATCATCATGCCTCCGCTGAACCTGCTCACGAGCAGGTATGGCGTCCACTTCAACGATCTCGCGGTCACGATCAACACCAAATCACCCAAGCTCAATCCCGACGGCACGATGGTGATGCTCAACGGTGAGCCTGAGATGGTCGTGCAGAACTACCCGATTCTGAACTACGGACCGTTCATCCAGTCAGTTATCGACTTCCTGCTGGTGGCTGTGGCGTTATTTGCCGTTCTCAAGATCATTAATGCGGCCCGCGACTCACTCGAAGGGCAGGCCGCCGATGAGCCGCCCCCAGCCCCGCCCGAAGAGATCCTGCTGCTCCGCGAGATTCGCGATTCAGTTGCCCGCTAGGAACACGGTTCGCTCGCACGGGAGCTGCCGGCAGACCACAAGAACCAGAAGCACACCCACGCTAGGGCGTTGCTGCTGCCTCTGCAGGCTCTGCGGTCGCCGGGGCCGTGACCTGGGCAACGCGTGTGTTGTTGTCGACAACGGCCTGCGGGCCAACCACCTCTACCGCCTGATCCTGCGGGTTGTCCGAGAACGCCACCGTGCCGACAACTTCAGCCGCCTGTTCGCAGTCACGAACCACGATCGCGGTGCCGAGAAACTGCGACACACGGGTGTCGTTCACCCGTACAGACTTGGCCCCGTTGGCAAACACGGCATGCCGCCAGCGGTCGCTGCGGTTGTCGTTGCAGATCAGCGACGAGCCTTCCTGCACCCAGATCGCGAAGTTTGGGGGGCCACCCTTTCGCGGTCCGTTACCGTCAAACTGGTTGCCCGAGATCGTTGCCGTGCCCTCCAGCAACACGCCTGCGACACCGCCACCCGTCAGACGGTTGTCGACGAGCACCGCGGTTGAGCCATCCCGAACTGCCACGAGCGGAGGCATGCCTCCGCTGCGGCTGAGTGTGTTGTGGGCGGCGTAGACCTCCGCACCATGCCGCACGCCGATCGCCACCGTCGCGTTTTCAAGGCAGCGATTCCCAAGCAGCACCGCCGACGCTCCGTCCTGCACACCAATTCCTGAGAGCTTGTTCTCGCGACACTCGTTGTCGCTCACCACCGCTCGCGCCCCGCTCTCCATACCAATGCCCGCTGCGGCGTTGCGGAGGCAGGTGTTGCGGCGAAGAATCGGCGCGGCCTCGTCACGAACACCGATGCCGGCCATGTCGTTCTCGTAGCAGGTGTTGCCTTCGACTACAGGACAGGTGTCGCTGCCGGTGCGAATGCCGATCCCCGCACGCCGGTTCCGATAGCAGGTGTTGCCACGGACCACCGGGGAAGCCCCTTCACTGATCCCGATACCCGCCCGTAGGTTGGCGTAGCAGGTGTTGTTGATCACCAGTGGATCGGCACCACCTTCATGCCCAATACCGGCGTAGAAGTTTTCAAAGCAGACATTCTCCTCAATCACGGCAGACGAGCCCCTCATCGAACCAATCCCACCACCCATGTTTCGGTAGACAACGTTGCCCACGATGTGGGGAGCGACGCGGATTCCCTCGGCTCCTTCGATGCCGATGCCGGTGTAGCCGATGTGGTGCACGATGTTGTGGCTGACGGTGCAGTGCGTGATCCTGTCGATCGAAATGCCGGCAACACCCGGAGCGCCGATCGCCTCCTTCTCCTGCTCTTCCCCCTGGGTGGCATGGTGCTGCTGCCAGCGAACGTCGTCGTAGTGGCCGACGCCGGTGATCGTGAAACCGTCGAGCGTGGCAGCCTCAGCCATCGTGACCCCTGGCAGGCTTGCCTTGGCTGCATCGCCGTCGATCGCATCGCCGTCATTGATGGTGCCATCGATGATCGTCGTCTCAGCCCGCCGCAGGCCCAGTTCGCCCTTGGTGTCGTCTCCCTCGCTGCGAACCGTGATACCTGCCGAAAGCTGAATCCGCTCTCGGTAGGTGCCCGCAGCCACGAGGACCGTATCTCCAGGAGCGGCCGCGTCGATCCCCGCCTGAATAGTCGGCTGCTCAGCGGGCACCCGCACGGTGGCTGCCAGCAGTCTCGGGCTGCTCACCAGATCTCCCGTCGTCGCTCCAGCGACCGCTGCCACCAGCACCACCGCGATCCTCAGCGTGGAAACGCGTCGACCGCTTCCTGTCCGGGCCTCCCTCGCCATCGATCTGTCTCCTCAGATGCATTGAAAATCGCCATCACCTCGGCGACGGATCCGCTTGCAAAAGGTCATAGCAGAACAACAGGTCCCAGTCACGAATCTCAAGCTTGCCATAGCCACCAACAGGAGGTGCCAATTCAGGATCGCGGGGCTTCAAACCAAGACGATTTCCGCATGCGTTTTTTGGATAAGCACGCGTTTCTCACGTGGGTTGCTGCACGCGTGTGCGGCGTGCCGTGGATACGCCGAACACGCGGCAGGCAGCGGCGTATCGATTCACAGGCCAGTCAGCTTTGGTCGTCAATCGCATGCGACGGAAGCGCTGGTCTGCGTTTGTGGGTCCGGAGTCAGGGGATCGCGGTTGCTCACCACCTCTGGGCGGCTGCGGCCCCTGGCTCCACTCCTGCATGAGGTCGCTCAGAAGCGGCCGAGAGGAAACGAGGGGAACTGCCAAAGTCCAGAGGCCACACGGTTACGGTGCCCAGCGATGCCGATACACCGCACAGCTCGCACAGGCGAGTCCGGCCAAACTCATCACCCAGGTCGATGGCGGCAGCGGCAATCGAGCTTTTGTGGCAGGGCTCTAGTCCTGTCCGGTCACATGAATGGCCGCTCGGTGGCTACCCGCAACCGTCAGCACAAACGCGGCTCGCTGATCTCCCGTCCGCTCGACGTCGATCGCGAGCAAGGCATCCTTTGAGGTATCGCTTTCCACCAGGGTGGTCACCATCACAGGCGACGGTGCATTGCCGTAGAGAAGCAACGCGGGCTGCCCAGCAACTTTGGTCAACCCCACGATCCATACTGAGATCTCGGCACGTTGATCTCCCTCGGCAACGTCAATCTGCAGCTGCCGCGCGGCAGGGATTGCCCTCTCCACGACGAGAGGCGTTAAGCGATGTGTCATCAGCATGCCGATCGACACGATCTCGCCGTCGCGCAAGCCGGCAATCGACTCCGCTGAGAGGTTGGCATCGGGGATTAGAAGGGCCGCACGCTTGTCGCCCTCGATCCCTGCGGCTCGCTCGATCTTGGGAGTGACAGCAATCGGCAGGTTCAGGGCGGTGGTTGCCTCAACAACCAGCTTCGCGATCTTCAACGCCTTGCCCGAATCGATCGCCTGAATCTCCTGGGCGGCCGCCACAGGTGCCGCCGCCACAAACACACACACCACGACCACCAGTTCTCGCAACATCACAAACCTCCCGGTGTCTTGCACTCACTCAGAACGCGAATGCCCCCTCCATCGTGACCACGTCTTGTCCGAAGCCAAGCGAATGTGGCCTTTCGCGATTCGCGATGATCGCAAAAGAAAATAAGCGGCACAATTTTTCGATCGGCTTCTCTATTTCTCTCTCGACTTCTCCATAGGCGCACAAAAAACCCCACGGACGCGTACCTGCGACCGTGGGGTTCAAGTGGCGGGGACAGGATTCGAACCTGCGACCTCGAGGTTATGAGCCTCGCGAGCTACCGGGCTGCTCCACCCCGCGTCCATGTTGTGGTGTCATCGAGAAAAATCGGCCGTGAAGGACAGTTTTTCGAAGGTGGCCGCAAAACTGCACCACCTGCGTTGAGAACAGTCAAAAACTGCCCTCAATCTCGTCGACACCGAGACTATACCCTGTGGGATCGCAGGAGAGAAGCCCACCACCTCTGCGTCCATCGTTTCCCCGCCCTCCGCGGCCACCGTTCAACCAGCCATGGCTCCCGCCAACCGACCACCACCGCCACCGTTGCCAAAGACACCACCGCCGGCCCCCACGCCAACGACGGTGCCGGTGGTGGGAGGACTGCCCTGGGCCAGCACCGCTCCCACGGATGCCGCGTCGTCGCAGCGTGGTACAGAACAGCAGCTGTTGCCACGGCGGCCAGATTCGCAATCCGCAGGCCGCGACCGCTTCGATCAGCTCCTCGAGCAGGTCAAAGCGGCAAGCGCCAGCCTGATCGTGCACACGCTGCTGCTCGTGGTGTTTGCCGTGATCGTGACCCGTGACACGTCGACACCGCTGGCTCCCTTGGAGTTGGCCTTCTCAACACCGGGCGACGATCCGGGCGGTAGCCAGGCGGAGGTGGTCATCGACAACACCGACGAGCCCGCTGAGGTGGCCACTGACGAGGTCGACCCACGCGAAAACGAGAACGACCCCACCCCTCCCACGGAAACTGTCGCCGAAGACACGGCCAGCGAAGCACCACCGGAAACCGTTGATGCCGCAGAAGCCGACGTCGCGGTCGCGTCTGCCGATGGTGACGCGGCCCCAGAGGCGGGAGCGCCCACCGTCGAACAGCTCCTCTCCGGCCGCTCGCCCGCACGCCGGGCCGACCTCCTCGGGCGGCATGGCGGCAGTGCGGAAACGGAAACCGCCGTCGTTCGGGCGCTGGAATGGATTGTGCGACAGCAGCGACGGGACGGCTCGTGGAGCCTGACCGGGCCCTATAAGGATGGTGGCCGGGTCGAGAATGCTCTCGCCGCCACCTCGATGTCGCTGCTCGCCCTGCAAGGCGCCGGCAACACGACCGTGGAGGGGCCATACCGTGAAGCGGTCAGCAAGGCTGCCCGCAAGCTCGTGCTCGCCCAGGGGGATGACGGACGCTTCGACCTTGGCCAGACACTTGAGCAGCAGTCGATGTATGCCCAAGCCCAGGCCACGATCGCCATCTGCGAACTCTTCGCCATGACCGGCGACCCGTCACTTGAGGTCACCGCCCGCCGGGCGCTCGAGTTTGCCCAGCGGGCTCAGATGCCTGACGGCGGCTGGAAGTATCGTCTGCCCACCGGCATGAGCAACGATGTTGGCGACATGTCAGTGACTGGCTGGTTCATGATGGCGTTGAAGAGCGGTGAAATGGCGGGCCTGCCGCCAGCGCCGGCTGCCTATGAGCAGATCGGTAGCTTCCTCGATCAGGTGTTTGTCTCGGCAGAGCAGGGCTACGGCTACCAGATCAACAATCACAATCGCGGCTTCAAGCTCCGCCCCGCCCTCACCGCTGAAGGCCTCCTCTGCCGGCAGTATCTCGGCATCCCCCGAGAGGCCGCCGAGCTCACCAGCGGTGTCGACCTGCTGCTCGACAACGTGCGGATCGATTTCGGCAGCGACGACGCTCCGGCCTGGGAGAAAGACCTCTACGCCTGGTACTACATCACCCAGGTCTGCCACCATCTCGGCGGCACTCCCTGGCGGAAGTGGAATGCCCAGCTCCGCACGCGTGTGCCCGCCGCGCAGGTGTCAACCGGCTCGGAGAAGGGGAGCTGGGATCCGGCTTACGACCAGTGGGGCGATGTGGGCGGCCGGCTCTACGCCACCTGCCTCTGCACCGCGATGCTTGAGGTCTACTACCGACACCTGCCGATCTACGGCGAGATCCCGTTGGACGCGGTGCCGCCGGTGACCGCAGCAGTGCCCGACGACAACCCACCCCACTGACGCACCGCCTCGTAGCAGACCACTGCGGCGGCATTGGAGAGGTTGAGGCTCCGCACCTGTGGCCGCGACGGAATCGTCAGCAGCTGTTCTTGATGGGCTTCCATCAGCTTCTTCGGCAAGCCCCGCGTCTCACTCCCAAACACCACCGCGTCACCGTGTTGATACGCCACCTCGGCATACGAACGGGTGGCCCGCGCCGAGAAGAACCACATCCGGCAGTCGCCAAGTCGCTCTCGCAGCCGATCCCAGTTGGCGACGAGTTCCCATTCCAGTTCGGGCCAGTAGTCGAGCCCAGCCCGCTTCAGCGACGCATCGTCAAGCCGAAAGGCGACCGGCTCAACCAGCCAGAGTTTGGCCCCAATCGCCACGCAGGTCCGCGCGATGTTGCCGGTATTGGGAGGAATCTCGGGCTCATTGAGCACGACGTGCAGGACTGGCTCGTAACGCATCAACGGTTCTCGGTGTGGGATTCGCGGCAAACGTGGGGCGCGGGGCTGCTCGCCTCCCCGCCAGGCCGGGGCGCTGGTATCGTTGCATAAGCAAATAGCCTACCGATCTGCCCCCAGCCGAAGGAGCCGGCCTTGGTCGAGATCCAGCGTAACCCCACCCGCAGCGTCCGTATCGGCTCGATCACCATCGGGGCGGGTCAACCGATTGCTGCCCAGAGCATGACCGCCACCCACACCTCCGATGTGGAGGCGACGCTCGAACAGGTCAACGCCTTGCACGCAGCCGGAGCAGGCGTGGTGCGGATCGCGGTCGATAGCAAGAAAGACGCCGCCGCCCTGCCAGCCATCCGCTCAAGCAGCGAGGCGAACCTGGCGATCGACCTGCAGGAAAACTACCGTCTGGCCGCTGAGGTTGCCCAGCATGTCGACAAACTTCGCTATAACCCCGGCCACCTCTACCATCATGAGCGTGAGAAGCCCTGGCAGGAGAAGGTGAAGTTCATCGCGGGGATTGCCGGTGAGCATGACTGCGCCTTGCGGGTGGGAGTGAACTGCGGCAGTGTTGACCCCGACAAGAAGGCGCAGTTCGCCGCCGACGATTCGATCGGCCCGATGCTCGCCAGCGCCCACGAACACTGTGAACTGCTCGACTCCCTCGGCTTCACCCGCTACTGCGTGTCGCTGAAGGACTCCGACCCTGCCAAGGTAATTGAGGTCAACCGTCGCTTTGCTGAAGAGCGTCCGCATGTGCCACTCCACCTTGGCGTGACCGAGGCGGGCATGCCGCCTGATGGCATCATCAAGACCCGCATCGCCTTTGAGCAGCTGATCAGCCGAGGCATCGGCGACACGGTGCGGGTCTCCCTCACCGTGCCCAACTCCCGCAAGGGAGAGGAGATCGCAGCGGCCCAGCAGATCCTCGACGACATCGCGGCTGGACGTGTGCGGAGCGTGGTCGACTTCGGCCGCGATAGCCTCAACATCATCAGCTGCCCGAGCTGCTCTCGCGTGGAGAATGAAGCCTTCATCGAACTCGCCGAAGAGGTCAAGAAGATGACGGCCTATGCCAAAGACCATGCAATCACGATCGCCGTCATGGGCTGTCGTGTGAACGGTCCCGGCGAGACCGACGACGCCGACCTCGGGCTCTGGTGTGGCCCCACGCATGTCAACCTCAAGAAGCAGAGCGCCGAACTGGGCGCGTTTGCCTACGACGAAATCCTGCCGAGGCTGCGAGCAGAGCTCGACGCGTTGATCGAAGCGCGGTCCACGGCCACCCCCAGCTGAGACCTTCATGCAGCTCCCTGTCATCGATCGATCGGCCGCCTCGTTTCCGCTCGCCTCACCACCTTCTGATGCCCCCAAGCGGGGCACGTTCTCGGTGATCAGCCTCGGCTGCCCGAAGAACCTCGTCGACAGCGAACGCATGCTCGGCCTGCTCCGCGAGGACGGCTGGGAGCTGGTCGGCCGGCCAGAGGGTTCCGACTTTGTGGTGGTCAACACCTGCGGCTTCCTCGAGTCGTCACGGGCTGAGTCGTATGCCACTGTGCAGGAAATGCTCGCCCTGAAGGCAGGTGGTGGCACACGTGGAGTGGTGGTGGCTGGCTGCCTCGCGGAGCGACAGAAAGAGGCCATCATCGACGAGCTGCCCGGCGTTGATGCTGTGCTCGGCGTGTTTTCTCGTGACGAGGTGGCCCGCGCAGCAGAGCGGCTGGTCGGTGGCCTAGCTGAGCAGCGAAGCCTGTTTCGACCAGCACCGGCGACAGCCCTGGTCGACACCGGCCGACTGCGTGTGACCCCACGGCATCTGGCCTACCTCAAGATCTCTGAAGGCTGCGACCGCACCTGCACCTTCTGCTCGATTCCCAAGATGCGTGGCAAGCATGCCACCAAGCCCTTGGAAGAAGTCGTCCGTGAGGCAACCGAGCTCGCCGCCGACGGCGTCAAAGAGCTGGTGCTCGTCGCCCAAGACACGACCTACTACGGAATCGACCTCTACGGTGAACCGCGGCTGGTCGAACTCCTCAACGCCCTCGAACAGGTGCCGGGGATTGAGTGGATTCGCCTGATGTATCTCTACCCGATCCACTTTAGCGATCAGCTGATCGACACCATCGCTGGTAGCAGCAAGATTCTGCCCTACCTCGACATGCCACTGCAGCACGCCAGCGATGCCGTGCTCAAGCGGATGCAGCGTCGCGTGAATCGAGCAGCGACCGAAGAGCTGCTCACCAAACTCCGTGACCGCATCGATGACCTCGTCTTGCGGACCACATTTATTACCGGGTTCCCTGGGGAGACGGAGGCTCAGTTTGAAGAACTGCTGGATTTCGTGGAGCGGTGGCAGTTTGAACGACTCGGAGTCTTCCCCTACTCGCTGGAGTCTGACACACCCTCTGCCAAGCTCGACGGCCACATGCCCAACGAGGTCAAGGAAACACGCCGCGACCAGTTGATGGCCCTTCAGCAGCAGATCGCCCACGCTCATGCGGAGGCCCAGGTTGGTCGCACGCTACCTTGCATTCTCGACATGCCGTCGGAGCAGGCCGCCGCCGAGGGCCGCGGGGACGTCTGGCTTGGCCGCACGGCCGCCGATGCCCCTGATATCGACTGCGTGGTGTATGTCACTCCGAGGCCGGATCAGCCGCTGGCTGCAGGACAGATCATTCCAGTGGAGGTCGTCGCCGCGAGTGGCTACGACCTCGCCGGCGTGCCCGCCTAACCTTTGCCTGCCACGGGGTGCCCATGTCGACGAAGCCCATCGCCTCCAACGACATCCTGACCGTTCCGAACGTGATCTCAGGGCTGCGACTCGTGGTGTCAGCGGCCGTGTTTGTGCTGCTTGCCTGGCAATGGTGGGGCTGGGGTCTTGCGGCGTTTGTGCTCGCCGCCAGCACCGACGCAGTCGATGGCTGGTATGCCCGTCGCTACAACGCGGTCAGCGTGCTCGGCCGGATCCTCGATCCTCTCGTCGACAAGGTGCTCATCTGCGGCACCTACGTGATGCTGGCCGCCACCCCCGCAGCAGCCGGCCAGCCGGTGTCGATTGTGGGCTGGATGGCGGTGGTGGTGGTGGTCCGCGAACTGGTGGTCACCGGCGTCCGCGGCGAAATGGAGCGGCAGGGGATCGATTTCTCTGCTGGATTCTCCGGCAAGCTGAAGATGATCCTGCAGTCGATCGCGATTCCGGCCGACCTGATCGTCCGTGGCGATCTTGCTGCCGGTCTGGGAGAGCCCGCCCTAGGGATGCTACCAACGGTGGCTCTGGTCACTGCCTGGCTTGCGATCCTGCTCACCATCTGGTCAGGCGTTGAGTATCTCTGGGCCGCTCGTGGCGTGCTCACCGGGAGCCACCGCCGATGATGCAGCAGGCAGGCGAGCAGACCGACGCCAGTGTGGTCAGCGACGCCGACCTCCCTGCCACGACCTCACTAGGCCCAATCGAGGGCGTGGTGGTGATCGCAGCCCTGCTGGCATCTGGCCTGGCCACGCTGTCGCTCGGCCGTGGGGCAGGGCGAAGGCTGCTCCAAACACAGCCGAGCAGTCCGCCACCGTGGCTCCCTAGCGATGTCGTCACGATCATCTTGGTGCACCTGGCGTGCCAGGTCGTGGCGGCCTCACTGCTGCTACCGAAGC
>Ga0181607_10003069_pt1 | contig 14631 bp, 13 predicted proteins | sample 041ome_9_FD_132420 | JGI IMG/M metagenome (GOLD analysis project Ga0181607, IMG submission 132420) | Coastal salt marsh microbial communities from the Groves Creek Marsh, Skidaway Island, Georgia - 041413US metaG (megahit assembly) | ecosystem: Environmental > Aquatic > Marine > Intertidal zone...
AAATAAAAAATTTAAATATAAAAAAATTTAAAATTAAAAATAAAAAAGTTAATGGTGTATCTTTAAATTATTTTATATGTAAAAAAAAAAACAAAAAATTTAAAATACAAAAAAGTTATAATAATCAAATTTTAGATGAAAAAAAATTTAAATTAGATAAATTAATTTCTTTAAAAAATTTCAGAAATAATACATTAAAGATAAAAAAAGAACTAAAAAGAATCTTTACAAATTTAAAAAAAAATAATTATAAAATTGTAGGCTATGGTGCCTCAGCAAAAGCTGTGACTGTATTAAATTTTTGTAATTTAAAAGAGAATTATATTGAATATTTTCTAGATACTACCAAACATAAAATTGGTAGATATTTACCAGGAACTAAAATTTATGTAAAAAAATATTTAAAATCCAGATTAAATAGTAAAATATATTATTTTTTAGGAGCATGGAATTTTAAAAAAGAAATATTTAAAAAGGAAAAAAAATTCCTAAAAAATGGTGGAAAATTCATTTTACATCTTCCATATCCTAAGATTTACAAATTATAAATTTTATAAATAAAATATTTTAATAACTAGTGTTGCTGGTTTTATAGGTTTTTTTAGTCTGTCAAAAATTACTTGATGATAAAGATAATATTATTTATGCTTAGTTAGTATTATTCACTAAAACTTAAAAGGTAAAGATTAAAAATTTTAAATTCAAATAAAAATTTTAATATAGTCTTAAATTTTTCAGCACAAGTTGGTGTAAGATATTCATATATTAATCCCACATCTTATACAAACCCAAATATTATTGGTTTTATAAACTTTATTTACCTTATAAAATCAAAAAATGTATTTTTGCTTCATCAAGTTCAGTTTATGGTGTATTGAAAGCATTTCCAAAATCTGAAAATTCTGAATTGTCAACAATTAATCTTTATTCTTTATTAAAATTATTGAATGAAAATTATGCGAAATTATTTAGTAGTTCAATGATAACAAAAATAATCGGTTAAAGATTTTTTACTATTTATAGTCCATGGGGCAGGCTAGATATGATAATCATGAAATATCTAATAAGTTCAAAAAAAAACAACTTCAGTTTATTTAATAACGGAAATCATTATCGAGATTTTACTTACATAGATGATGCTGTTCGAATTTGTAACTTTCTAATAAAAAAGAATATAAAAAAAAATTTTGATATTTTTAACGTATGTTCATTAAACCTCATTCATTTAACTGAAGTTATATATGAGCTTTATAAATATATTAATAAACCTTATATTATTATGAAGCCTAGAGATAAAACTTATGTTTATAAAACTTATGGTAATGATAAAAAAATTTAAAAATATTTTAAACAAAAAATAGTTTTCACCAACTTCAAGAAGGGTATTAAAAAAAACAGCTTAATGGTATTTGAAAAATTTTACGTATTTATAAATTTAATAATTTTTTTGCATCTAATTTCCCATGTATATTTTTTTGCAGTTTTATATGCATTTATAGTAATTTTATTATTTTGTAGATTGTTTTTAAAACTATCTTGAATTATTTTGTTCCAGTAATAATGATCATCAACCGGAGCAAATTTACAATTGTATCCGTCTTTAAGAATATGCCTATATACTTTTAAGTCTGTAGCAATTATGATCATTTTTGCCGCAAGATAATCAAACATTTTAAGGGGCGACATATAGTTCTCTAGCCATACAGAAGAATTTCTACCTTTTACTTTATTTTGATATGGCATTAGCGCAACCTTATATAATGATAAAATTTTAGGTATTTTATTATAACTTATATAATCAAATATTTTGACATTTTTAGAAATTTTATTTTTTTGTAGAAAATTCTTATCCCCATATAAGTGAAAAGTTATTTTTTTATTTAATTTCGCAATTTTTAAAATTGTTTCAATCCCTTTACCTTCAAAAAAACTTCCAATATATATACAAGTGTTGATATATTTAATTTTTTTTTTAAATTTAAAAACATTAATATCAACCCCATCATCTAAAAAAATTTTTTTTTTTTTTATTTTATAAATTTTGTTTAAATTTTTATGTAAAAAAATATATTTTAAATTTTGAATTAAATTAAAATATGCCAATAAAAAATAAAGAAGTTTTGAAAAACCACTTATTTCATGATGTAATTCAAGTACTACTTTTTTTTTAAAAGCTGATGCAATTAATGCAAATATAATGCTTCTAGAAATAAAAATTGAGTCTTTTTCAATTCTTTTAAGTAAAATTTTTATTGTAAATAAAATTCTTAAAAGTAGATTAAAATTTATCTTATTTTTAAAAATAGAATCAATTTTAAATTGATATTTAACATTATATAATCTAAATAAGTTTGAATTTTTGCAATGGTTTATTGTGAGCAAATTTAAATCAAAACCTATCTTTGAGAATGCCTCACACATTTTCATTACATGTATCGAATAAGCAGATTTGCTCGGTAAATTTAGCTCACAAACATAATATATTTTAAAGTTTTTTTGCATTTATAAGATTTTAATTTTTTAATAATTTAAAATACTTATTTAAATTACTATTATAGTCAAATCGATGTAGTCTTTTATTTCCATATTTAGTCATTTTTTCACAAGACTTTTTATTATTTAAATAAAATACTACTTTCTTAACTAAATCATGGTGATCTTTCATTTTAAATAATAAACCACCTTTGCCATTATCCAAAATTTCTTTTGGTCCTGTTGGACAATCACTTGAAATAACGACTTTTTTTAAAGCTAAACTTTCCAGTAAAATATTTGGAAGTCCCTCAAATATCGAAGTTAATAAAGATATATCAGCTTTTTTAATGTAAGGATAAGGATTATTTTTAAATGTTAAAATTTTAATATTTCTAGTTAATTTATTTTTTTTGATAAAATTTTGTATTAAAATTTTGTTTGAGCCCTTGCCAATAATTAGAAGTCTAAATTTAAAGTTGAATTTATTTTTTAAAAGTAAAAAAGCTTTAAGTAAAGTAATATGATCTTTCTGATCTACTAATCTGCCAACATTAATAAAGTTTACGGTGCTTTTTTTAAAAAAATTAAAATTTATTTTTTTTTTGGACTCTGTTATAATTTTATTTTTATTTAATGGATTATAAATACACAAAGTATTTATGCCAAATTCTCTTTTATATTGTTTTTGGAATTCATAGCTATTGACAATAATTTTATCAGCTAATTTTGAGATCTTTTTATAAAGTATCCGTTTTAAAAAACCCTTAGACCAACCTGTTATGGAGGCATTAGATCTTAATAGTATTCTTATTTTTAAAAATTTACATAACAAACAACAATACAAGTTTCCTTGGAAGGAGAGCACAGAAATTTTTTTATTTGATAAATAACTTTTAATTAATAACAACAAGCAAATAAAAATTTTTAACCTTCGACTTTTAATTTTGTTCCATATTTTTTTTTTAGGGGCTATCAAATTAATTCTTTTGTTAAATTTATGAGCAAATTCACTGGATGTAGTTATTATGGAGACGTTTTCAAATTTATTAACTAAATAATTGGAAATTAAGAATAAGTTTTTTTCAACACCACCTCCACCCAAAATAGGTGCAAAAATTATTATCTTATTTTTATTCATTTAATAGTGAATTATTAAGTAAAAAGTATATATTTATTAAATATCAGAAAAAAAAAATAAATTATATAACTAATAACAATTAGAATATTCACTATTTTTTTTATAAATAACTATATTATGAGTATTCAAAATTTTTTAGAGAGAAAATTAAAAAATAACAGGAATTTGGTTAAGAGTCTAAAAAAATATTGTAAAAAAATTGGTTTAAATTTAGAACATTGGGAAAGATACCCAACATACAAACAAATAAAACAAGATTTAAGCCATTTAGATTTAGAAAAATTCAATACTTTGGAGATTTCAGCAGGAGAATATTGGGCAGAAAATTTTAATTTTAAATCTTTTAATGTTTTGAACTACCCGGAACACGATATATGTAACAAAATTTCTAAAGATAAAATGTATGATTTTATTATAGCAGATAATGTTTGGGAGCATTTAAAATATCCATATAAAGCTACTAAAAATGTTTTTGAACTACTTAATAATAATGGATATTTTTTAGTTATTGTTCCTTTTCTGATTAGAGTTCACAATGTACCAATAGATTGTTCAAGATGGACCGAACAAGGTTTAAAATATCTGCTTGAAGAGTCAGGATTTAGAACTGAAAATATTTTTACAAATTCTTGGGGTAATAAAAAATGTGTAATTTCAAATTTAAGATCAGACGATACTTGGTCAAGAATTTGGTTTAAAAGAGATTTAAAAAATGATAAAAAATTTCCTGTTCAGGTCTGGGCCATCGCAAAAAAAGTTGAATAATTAGTGTCTATTAAAACATTAAAACATAAAGTGTCTATAATAATTCCTTTTTTTAAAAAAAAAAAATATATACAACAAACTATTAAATCAGTTTTAAATCAAACTTATCAAAATTTTGAAATATTTATTATTTATGACGATCCAGATAGAACAGATTTATCATTTATTAAAAAAATTGTTAAGAAAGATAAAAGAATAAAATTACTAATTAATAAAAAAAATTTAGGAGCTGGATTATCTCGAAATCATGCTATTAAACATTCTGAAGGTAAATACATAGCTTTTTTGGATTCAGATGATTGTTGGAAAAAAAAAAAATTAGAGAAACAAATTGGTTTTATGGAAAAAAATAACTGTAAATTTACTCACACATCTTATGATATAGTTAATCTAAAAGATGTTATTGTTTCTCGAAGAATAGCAAAAAATTTTTTTTCGATAGAAGAATTATTAAGATCATGTGACATAGGATTGTCAACAGTCGTGCTTTATAGAAATTTATTAAATAAATATTGCTTATTTCCTAATTTAAAAACAAAAGAAGATTTTGTTCTTTGGTTAAAAATTTTAAAAAATAAAGTTAAAATTTTCGGGATAAATGAAACACTTGCTAATTGGAGAATTACTGAAAAATCATTATCAAGTTCAATATTTCAAAAACTCAATGATGCATTTAAAGTTTATAATTATTACATGAAATTTAATAGTTTAAAATCAATTTATTATACTCTTATATTAAGTTTAAATTTTTTAAAAAAAAAATGAATTTCTTATTAATAATAGCTATTTTATGTGCAATCTATTTAATAAATTTTTTTTTTAAACAAAATAAATTTTTACTAAATTATACAGGTGAAAGTCATCAAAAATTTACTGGTAAAAAAAATATACCACTTAGTGGTGGAATTTTAATTTTAATATTTTCTTCTATTTACTTAATTGAAATTGACTCATTTTTATATTTATTTTCATTTCTTATTTTTTTTATTGGATTATTTTCAGACTTAAAAAAAATTAATTCTCCTTTTATAAGATTAATTTTACAAGCATTTTCTTTGATTATTATTATTTATTTTACAGGAATTAAGATTGAAACTACGAGAATAATTATTTTAGATAGGTTTTTAGATTTATACTTATTTAATTTATTTTTTACAGTTTTTTGTTTATTGGTGGTTATTAATGGAACAAATTTTATAGATGGACTTAATGGTTTAGTTTTAGGATACTATTTTTTAGTTTTAATAATAATTTATAATTTAGATTTATTAATATTTCTTAATTTAGATAACTTTCAAATTAAATTTTTATTAATTTTAATTTTTATCTTATTTATCTTTAATTTATCTAACAAATTTTATCTAGGTGACTCAGGAGCTTATTTGTTAGGTTTTATAATAGGTTATTTATTAATTTTAATTTATTCAAAAAATCAATTTTCTCCCTTTTTTATTATTCTATTATTATGGTATCCATGTTTTGAAAACTTGTTTTCAATTATTAGAAAATTTAGATTTAGTCGTTTACCATCAAAAGCTGACAATAATCACCTTCACCAGCTATTTTTTTATTTTATGAAAAAAAAATTTAAGTTTAAAAATATTTACTCAAATATTTTGTCAAGTTTATTATTAATTTTATATAATGCTATAGTTTTTTTTATTGCCTCAGGTGATATATATAATACTCAATTTCAAATAGTATTAGTCTTTATTAATCTTTTAATTTATACGTTTATTTATATTCAACTGTTTAAATTTCGAATTAAATTAAATTAATTTTTTAAAAACAATTTAATCATAGCAAGCAAAATTAAAAATCCATCTTTAAATGCATTAACTTTCTTTTTACCAGCAATTCTAGACCTTTCCATTGCGCTAGTTGAAATTAATTTGTAATTATTTCTTTGTGCCTTTATTGGCAACTCAACGCAAAATGTAAAATCCTGACCTTTCAAATTTAGCATTTTTGTTTTTTTTGTATTTCCTAATACAAAAGTGTAAAGTATATCTGAAATCGGTAGACTAAAAAAAAATTTGCCAAAAAAACTAAAAACTTTATTTCCTAACCATGTTATAATTGTATCATCATCGCTACCCGCATTTTTTTCATACCTACTACCAAATACTAAATCATAATTATTATTATCAGCAATTTTATACATATTTTCAATTTCAGATGGATCAAATGAACCGTCAGCATTAAAAATGCAAAAATATTTTGTATTAATATTATTTATTCCTTCAATCAAAGCATTTCCATAACCCCTACCTTTTTGGATTAAAATTTCACAATTATCGTATGTAATAGTGTCTATTGTTTCTTTGTCTTTACTTTCTAATACAATTAATGTCTTTAGATCAAATTTATTTAACTCTTTTAAAACCTTGGGTAGAGACTCACTTTCTTTTTTTGCTGGTATTAATAATGTTAAATTCATTTTAAAATTTTATATAGTAAGTATTTATAAATGAAATCATATAATGAAATAATATAAATGAATATAGAGCTAAATTAAATTTTATTGCATTGAGTTTTTTTAAATTAAAATTGAGAAAAAATATTGTACAAAAAATAATATATATTAAAGGATCATAATATTTATGAAAAATATGATATTGAGGAGTAATAAATATCATTATAATAATTAATAAAAAATTATTTTTAAAAGAAAAACTTATTAATTGAAAAATAAAATAAATAATTATTGGAAGTAAAAAATAAAATAATAGATTATTTTCAAATAGAAGATTTGATAAGTGAAGAAAAAAACCACCACCCGCAAGTTTTAAATCATAATTAAAAAAAAATATAACAATTCCAGATGCAATCATTGCTATAGATAACAGCTTAATTATTTTTGTATAATTGAAATTAAGAAAATAAATAAATGGAAGTAAATGAAATGAAATAATTGAAAATATAATTGGAATTTTATTAAAGTAATTATTACTTAGACCCCCGAATTTAATAAAAAAAATTTTCATAACAAAAACATAATAGAGTGCAGGTAAAGCAAGAAAAATATTTATTAAGAATATAATAATAATTGAAATATCTTTTTTGTGATATGTAAAATAGTAATAAAAAAAATATAAAGCAAATAAACAGTAAGATGGTCTCACATACGATGCAAGTGCAATAAAAAAAATATTTAATAAAACATTTTTAAATGAAAAATATTTATAATTTTTTAAAAAATAATAAAGACCTATATTAAAAAAAAGAAGTCCAATCATTGAACTTTCAACCCAAATTATATTTGCCCTAAAGTTGGGTGATATAAAAATTACACAACTCAATACTAGTAAATTTTTTTTATTAAATTTAAAAATATTGCAGTTTACAATTTTTAATGCCTTGTAAAAATATGTTTGGTTTAAAAGTAAAAAATGAAGGATTACTAATCTTACTAAATCAAAATCATGAAAAATTTTTTTAAAAAAAACTAAAATGCTTATATAAATTGGTGACAATCGATTAGGATATTCAATGGTATCATAGTTAAAAAAAGAAAAGAAAAAATCTGTCTCAAAAATTTTTACTTGTTTAAGTGTATATTGTAGATCTTTGTAGGGGCCATTAGTTACATTTTCATCAAAAAAATATGCGACAATTAATGATAAATATAATAATAAATAAATTATTTTATGATAATTATCTTTTATAAAGTTACCCATAAATTTATTTATCAATAATTCTAATATATTTGAAACATGTTTCTTAAGTATTTTCAAAAAATTGATGATATTAGCTCATATTTATTTTCTTCAGTATGCAATGAAAAAAAACTTTTAAAAAGTATTTTTAAAAATTCCAGAATTTTTTATGTAGATATTGGTACGAATGAAGGAAGTTTTGTAGATTTTTTATCTAAAATATTTAAATTTAAAAAAATTGTATGTTTTGAACCTATTAACAATTTGGCCAGAAATTTAGATAAAAGATTTAGTCATCTTAATATTGAAGTTAACAATTTAGCCTTATCCAATATTTCTTCTACAAAGAAATTTTACGAGTATTCCATTTCTTCTCAATCAAGTCTGTATAAGCAAAATAACGCTTACAAATCTATCAAAAATTTAAAAAAAATATATGAAGTAAAAACTATTTCATTCGATAAAAAATTTAAAAAAAAAATAAAAATTGATTTTTGTAAAATTGATGCTCAAGGTGAAGAAATAAAAATTCTCAAAGGTATGAAAAAAAATTTAAAGTTAAAAAATATTCGTTTAATAAAAATTGAACTTTCATTTTTAGAGACCTATATTAATGTAGGTTCAAATTATTTTGAAGTAATATCCTTTTTGAAAAAATTTAATTATAAACTAATATCAATATCTAAAATAAAATTTAAAGAAAACAAAATTTTATTTGCTGATGCTTATTTTTTGAGTTCATGAATAGTATTAGTTTCTCATTATTAGCATTTACATACGCAATAATTTTCATGTCTGTTATGGGATTTGGTTTATTTGCAGAAAAAATTTTTTTTAAAAAAAATGAGGGAAAAAATATTGGTTTTTCTGGATTACTGGGAATTTTTTTTTTAATTATTTATTCTTACTTTTCTCATTTTTTTTTGGCACATGGTATAGTTCATAATTCAATAATAATTATTATTGGTGTCATATTTTTTTTTTATTTTGCAATAAAACTTTTAGATAAAATTTATATTTACCTTTTTTTTTCTATTTTTATCATACTTTTTATTTCCTTAATTTTATTTAAAACTCATGATGATTTTCCCTTCTATCATTTTCCTTATAGCTATTATCTTACACAATATCCGTTATTGGTTGGTACAGGTTTATTTAATAGTGGGTTTAAAACACCATCATCAATTTTTTATTTAAATTCCCTTTTTTATTTACCAATAATAAAATATTATACATTTCATATAACACCTATATTATTTTTAGGATTTGTTAATTTAATTTTAATTTTAAGAATAGTTTCTTCTATTCAAAAACAGGAGGTTACGTATTTATTTTACTTAAATATTTTAATTTTCCTATTCATAAATATTTTTTTTTATCGTATCCAAGAACATGGAACCGATCGATCAGCTCAAATCTTAATTTTTTTATTCTTTTTACTTATTTTTGATCTTATTAAATTTAATAAAAATATTTCATTTAATATAAGTTATTTATTAGTAGTTTTGGGTATCATAATATCTCTTAAAGCATTTTATGTTTTGTATTTAATTTTTTTAATACCAGTTTTTTTTATTATTTGGAGAGAAAAAAAAATCTTTGTAATTTTTAATATTTTTAAAAATAAAATATTTTATTTTTTTATTTTTTTAATGTTTTTAGTTTTTACAGTTTATTTTCTAAACTCTGGTTGTTTTTTATATCCAGTCTATCAAACATGTATTGATGATATACCTTGGTCAACCGGAGCTGATGCTGTAAGAAAAATGAATGATTGGTACCAACAATGGTCTAAAGCTGGTGCAACTCCTAATTTTAGAGTTGAAGATCCTCTAAATTATATAAAAGGTTTTAATTGGGTATCCAATTGGTTTAATTTATATTTTTTTAATAAAGTCTCTGACTTTTTACTTGGATTACTCTTATTATCTATTTTTGTAATAATTTTCTTTAGATCAAAAATTAAAAAAAAAATTCAAATAAATAAAAATATCAGCATAATTTATTTATTTATTTTTTTATTATTTTTTGAATGGTTTTATAATCATCCAGCTCTTCGTTATGGTGGTTATTGTCTGATTGCTTTATTAATTTTTATCCCAGTGTCTCTATATTTGTCTAAGTTTGAATTAAAAATTAAGAAAATAAAGCAAAGTTTTTTAATTTTAATTTTAATAACAATTACAATATTTATTTTCAGAAATTTTAACAGAATTCAATTTGAAATTGTTAAATATGACTTTAAACCATTTGAAAATGTTTCATATAGAATGGATGATAATCACTTTAGAATCGAAAAAACCTTTGAAAAATTGATATTAAATTATCAAAAATGTAAAAAAAATGAAAATGAATGTAAAAAAGATATCTCCCCTAAAATTAGAGAGATCTTTAGTGAAAGATATATTTTTTTAGCTGATACTAAATAATTTAAAGGTATATTTACTAAGTTTAAATATATAGCTTAAATTATAAAAGAAATGTATTAAAAAAAATAATTTAATAAATTGTGAAAAAAAAAATTGCCTTAATATTTGGAATAACAGGTCAAGATGGATCTTATTTGGCCGAGCTTTTGTTGAAAAAAAACTATGTTGTTCATGGTGTCAAAAGAAGATCTTCAAGCATTAATACATCAAGAGTTGATCATATTTATCAAGATCCTCATGACAAAAACTATAAATTTAAATTACATTATGGAGATATTACAGACTCTTCATCTGTTTCAAGTTTAATCAAATATATTAAGCCTGATGAAATATATAATTTGGCTGCTCAATCACATGTTGCGGTTTCTTTTGAAGTTCCTGAATATACTGCAAATGCAGATGCTTTGGGAGCTTTAAGAATATTGGAAGCAATTAAATTTCATAAATTAGAAAAAAAAACAAAATTTTACCAGGCAGGAACCTCTGAAATGTATGGTAAAGTTCAGTCTACTCCTCAAAATGAAAAAACTTCATTTTATCCACTTAGTCCTTATGGTGTTGCAAAATTATATGCACATTGGATAACTAAAAATTATAGAGAAGCTTATAAGATATTTGCTTGTAATGGAATTTTATTTAACCATGAAAGTCCTAGACGAGGAGAAACTTTTGTTACAAAAAAAATAATCAGAGCATTATGTAAAATTAACCTGGGATTGCAAAAAAAATTATTTTTAGGCAACTTAAATTCAAAGCGTGACTGGGGTCATGCAAGAGATTATTGCTATGCAATGTGGAAAATATTACAGCAAAAAAAACCTGATGATTATGTAATTGCTACAGGAATTCAATATTCGATAAAACAATTTATAAATTTAACTTGCAAAAAATTAAAAATAAAAATTTATTGGAAAGGTAAAGGAGTTAACGAAAAAGCTTATAATTCTGCAGGCTTTCCAATAATTGAATGTGATAAAAATTATCTTAGACCATTAGATGTTAATTCTCTTCTTGGAGATGCCAGAAAAGCAAAAAGAAAATTAAATTGGAAACCTAAAGAAAATTTAGATTCATTAATTGATGAAATGATTAATGCAGAGTACTTAAATTTGAATGAATATAAAAAAAAATAGCAAAATTTTTATTGCGGGGCATAAAGGGATGGTTGGTTCTGCGATATTAAAGCTTTTAAAAAAAAGAGGATATAAAAAAATTTATACCAAAACTAAGAAAAAGCTAAATTTGTTAGACCAAAATAAAACTAAAATTTATCTAAAAAATCTTAAGCCTGATTGTGTAATTCTTGCAGCTGCCAGAGTAGGGGGTATTTTGGCAAATAAGAATTATAAGGGAAAATTTATTTATGAAAATTTGATGATACAAACCAATGTAATTCATTCTTCATATTTGGCAGGGGTAAAAAAATTAATTTTTTTAGGTTCTAGCTGCATTTATCCAAGAAATGCAAAACAACCAATCAAAGAGGATTATTTATTATCTGGAAAATTGGAGGATACTAATGATGCTTATGCTATAGCAAAGATTGCAGGTTTAAAAATGTGTGAAGCTTATAACTATCAATATAAATTAAATTATATTTGTCTAATGCCTACAAATTTATATGGTCCAAATGATAATTACAACTTAACAAATTCTCATTTTTATCCTGCTTTATTAAAGAAAATATATAACGCTAAAATTAATAATAAAAAATATATAAAAATTTGGGGTAATGGAAAAGCAAAAAGAGAGTTACTTTATGTTGATGATTTAGCAGATGCTTGTGAATTTTTTTTAAAAAAGAAGACAAAAGATACTTTAATAAACATTGGTTCTGGTGATGAAAAAACAATAAAAGAATATGCTAAATTTATTATGAAAAAATTAAATATCGAGCTTAAAATAAAATTAGATATATCAAAACCCAATGGAGCCCCAAGAAAATTAGTTAATACAGATTTAGCTAAAAAATATGGATGGAAAAAAAAAATTGATTTAAATGAAGGATTTAAATTAACTCTAGCTGATTTTAAAGAAAAACTTAAAAATTCAAAGTCAAATTTAAAATGAAAAAAAAATATGTTGTTGTCACAGGTGGAGCCGGATTTGTAGGATCTAATTTGATAGATTATTTGTTTAAAAAAACAAATTTAAATTTTTTAAGTATAGATAATTATTCTTCTGGAACAAAAAAAAACCATATCAAAAACAAAAGTGTAAGATACATTACAGGTCATACTAAGGATATAAACAAACTTCTTTTAAAATATAAAAATAGAATTCATTCAATTTTTCATTTTGGTGAATTTGCGCGGATTTATAAAAGTTTTGAAAAAATGGATACTTGCATACAATCTAATACAATTGGATCCAATGCTGTGTTTAACTATTGCTTAAAAAATAATATAAAGCTTATTTATTCAGCAACATCTGCATCTTTGGGTAATCGTGGAAAAGATAAGAACCTTTCTCCATATGCTTTTACTAAAACCAAAAATCTTGAGTTGTTAGAAAATTTAAAAAAATGGTTTAATTTTAAATATGAGGTTATTTTTTTTTACAATGTTTATGGACCTAGACAAATTAAAACAGGAGAAATGGCTACAGTTATTGGGATTTTTGAAGATTTTTATCTTAAAAAAAAACCACTACCTATAGTTAAACCAGGAACACAGACAAGGAGATTTACTCATATAGAGGATACTATTAAAATTTGCTACAAGGCGTGGAAGAGTAATAAAAATAGGTATTTTAGTATATCTAATAGAAAAAGTTATTCTATATTGGAAGTCGCAAATTTATTTAAATCAAAAATAAAACTATTACCTAATCGAAAAGGTGAAAGATACGCATCGGCACTTACACATATGACTTTATCTAATAAGGTTTATAAATATTTTGGCAAGATTGATCTAAAAGACTATATATCCGATTTTATTAGAGATAATATGAGATAAAGATTGATTTTTATTGCCCAAATGTTTGTTTACAAAAATATTAATTTATGTATAAAACTAGCCGCCGGTGATTATTGCGAGAGTGTTATACCCGATCCCATTCCGAACTCGGAAGTCAAGCCTTTCAGCGCCAATGGTACTTTGTCTTAAGACATGGAAGAGTAGGACATTGCCGGCATAAAAATTATTATGAAAATTAAAAGTTCACTTAAATCTATAAAAAAAAGAGACTTAAACTCAAAGTTGGTAAGACGAAGAGGTAGAGTTTATGTGATAAATAAAACTAATCCAAAATTTAAAGCCAGACAGAAATAGCTTTTATGGATAATAATAACCATAAAGAAACTTGGAATAACTTCACCAAATTTGTCTTGTGGGGAACTGTCACAGTCATAGTGGTATTAGTATTAATGGCTTTATTCTTGTTGTAATATTTTACAATGAGAATCTCATCTCTAGCAGAAAATATAAAAATAGAAAAGAGAATTTCTGTAACCCCAGAAATTGCAAAAAAATATATTAGCTTAGGATTTAACTTGAGTTTACCAAAAAATTATGGAGCTCATTTAGGTTTTAGTGATGACGAATATCTGAAATTGGGTATTAACTTATTAGATAATGAAGAAGAAATAATCAAGAATGCAGAAATTATTATTCAATTAGGATTACCAGATGACAATAAGTTATCTTTATTTAATGAAAACAAAATTTTGATTGGTTCATTAAACACTTTGTTAAATAAAGACAAATTAGAAAATTTAAAGTCCAAAAGTATAAACTGTTTTTCCTTAGAGCTACTTCCAAGAATTACCAGAGCACAATCAATGGATATTTTATCCTCCCAAGCAAACTTAGCTGGATATAAAGCTGTAATAGAAGCTTTTAAAGTTTATGAAAGAGCAATTCCAATGATGATGACTGCAGCTGGAACTATTCCTGCAGCAAAAGTACTAGTCATAGGCGCGGGTGTTGCTGGTCTACAAGCAATTGCTACAGCTAAAAGAATGGGGGCCGTAGTATTTGCAACAGATGTTAGAATGACTTCTAAAGAACAAGTTGAAAGTTTAGGTGGAAAATTTCTAACTGTTGAGGGATCTGAAAATTTAGAGACTGAAAGCGGTTATGCTAAGGAAGCATCAGAAGATTTTAAAAAAAAACAAGAAGAGCTTTTAACAGAAACTTTAAAAAAAATTGATATTATAATTTGC
>Ga0181607_10003084_pt1 | contig 14588 bp, 9 predicted proteins | sample 041ome_9_FD_132420 | JGI IMG/M metagenome (GOLD analysis project Ga0181607, IMG submission 132420) | Coastal salt marsh microbial communities from the Groves Creek Marsh, Skidaway Island, Georgia - 041413US metaG (megahit assembly) | ecosystem: Environmental > Aquatic > Marine > Intertidal zone...
CGCGCAGAGGAAGAGCAGCGCCTGCGCGCAGAGGAAGAGCAGCGCCTGCGCGCAGAGGAAGAGCAGCGCCTGCGCGCAGAGGAAGAGCAGCGCCTGCGCGCAGAGGAAGAGCGACGATGGGCTATGGAAGCCGAGGCTGAGCGCGCGCGCATCGAAGAAATTGAAAAGGCCCGAGCTCATGAAGCCGAAGCTGCGCGTAGAGCCGTGGAAGATGAAGCCGTGGCGGCGGCGCAAATCGCTTCGATTGCACAGCAAGAACGTCAACAGCTGGCAGAAGAGGAAGCGATTAGAGCCGCTCAGGAAGAAGAGGAGCGACAGCGATTAGAAGATGAAAATCTTCGCACATCTGAACACGAGGCTCGATTGCAAGAGGAACGAGAACTTCAAGCCGAAGAGAACGCGAAGGCGGCTGCACGCGGCGACATTGATGTGTACGCTGAAGCAGTCATCACCGAGGGCGCGTCATCTGTCTTATTTTCGGACTCTGCTGACGACGTGACTGCGTTTGGTACACCGTCATCGCACAGCGACGACGCGTTCTACACTCCAGCCACTCGCGGGACGCGTTTCGCGGATTCGGTGCTTAAATCATCTCGCAATCGCGATTTGGAACACGAGATCGTGAGTATGTCCATTTGTGATATTCTCATTCACAGCACTGCGGAGGATTCGAGCTTCACTACCGCTCTTGGTCTTCAAGAACGAATTGCGAGCGTGCGCGCCACGCTCGGAGAGCGCGAGTCTCAACTCGAGTTCAACAGAATCACGGACGCTTTCGGTGTCGCGATTAAAGGGGCGATGCATAATCCAGCACGACTCGTGTTCTTATGTGCTCAGCTTATCGCGCTGCGAATTTGCGTGGCCACGATGGATGACTTGGACACGCGCGACGTGATCGAACTCGAAGTCTTGGCTCGAAACGCCGCGTTTGAGTCGCTCTGGAAGCACACTTGCAGTGCATTAGTAAACCCTGGCGAAGTGACGGAAACGCTCGCACACTTCATGAAATCCTTCTGTGGGCCTTCGCCGAATGGAGATGGTGAGAAGATAGGTCGCGCCTGGTCTGCAATGTTTCAGCTCGCCAAGACGCGACTCGACATCATCGGTGGCGACGCCGACGACGCCGGCTGCTCTTCGCAACTACTATTGACGCAGCTCCGACAAGGCATCTTGAAGGAGATTATTCTTGCACTTGACAAGTCTGTATTAGATGCATTGATTCATCCGTCTGGCGATGCCCTGGCAAACCCGATGATACCCGGTGGCGGCGCGTTGACGTTTTCAGCGGGTGCCGAATTGAAGCGAGCAATTTCTGTACTCGCCAGCGTCGCCAAAGATCTCAACGTTGGCACGAGTACTGAATCGATCATCCCGAAACTCAGAGCCGTCGCAGATGTGTGCATGATTCCGAAGGACGCATTGATTGACGTCAAGCTTCGCACGGATATCGTGTGCGGCAAACTCACGGACGAGGAACTTGCCAGCGTCGTCTCGCGATTCCGCCCTGACGATTTCGCGCCCCAACCCGTGGACCCGGACGTCATCTCCGCCGTCGTCGACGCGGCGACGAATGGAAAGGGTGACACGCCCCCCGCGATCGGACCTTACACCCCAATGAGCACGGAAGGCGCGCCGTGGATCGCCAACTTGGCCCGAGCGCTCGCCGCTTTCGACGGCGTTTTGCAGTCGCGAGCGCCCGGTCCCAGCGCGCACGCCACGCGTTGGTCCCTAGTCACCGACGCTCTGCCTTAAGAAAAGCGATGAAGCGTTGAACAAAGGCGCGTCATTCACCATAGCGACGCGTTATTCTTGCAATTCCACAGCACCATCGTACCATCGTCGGCGCCGTCCCGTCCGGGCCGCCGCCCCTGCCCGCCCGTCTCGGCCCTCTACGCGGCACACCGCGGCGCGGCCGTTCCTAGCGCCCATCATGAACGCCTACCCGAAGAAAAAATGGGAGCCAGAGCTCAAGCTGAAATCCGCCAAGGTCTCGCGCACGGGTGACTTCACGAACGACCAAAACTTGAAGATTCGGTGGTACTCGTGGGAAGTACCGAAACCCAAAGCTATAATCGTATTCGCGCACGGCCTGGGCGTGTACGGCTCGTTCGAGATGCTGGCGAGCATCCCGCCCGGCACTCCGCGCGTGCACTACGCGTCGTCTTGGCCCGAGCGCATGAATAAGTCGGACGTGAGCTTGTTTTGCATCGATCACCAGGGCCACGGGCGAAGCGACAGCGCGTCGCCCGGAAAGCGATGCTATTTCCATCGCTTGGATGATTTAGTGCGCGATTTCGCGCGGTTTTGTACTTTAATACGTGGAGATGTCCCCGGAGTTCCGCTGTTCGTGGTCGGCACCAGTCTCGGTGGGTTCGTGGCGACGAAGACGGCGATGGAGTTTCCAGACGTCGCCAACGGGTTGGTCACGTTGGCGCCGATGTTGAGCTTGGATCAGTTGTGCAAGCGGCCGCTGAATCGCGTGCTGTTGCCTTTCACGACGTTGTTGTCGATGTTTATTCCAACCGTGCCTCTGGCGAAGACGGTGCGGAACACAAAGTTTCCTCTGACGCAACAAGAGGTCGAACAAGACGCGCACACGTGGCCGAGCGGGGTGAACAACACGCGCGTGCGCGTCGCCGCCGAGGCGTACCTGAGCACGCTTAAACTGAAAAAGGCTGGGGAATTAGAAAAGATCACCATGCCAGTGATTTCATTTCACGGCAAGGACGACCCAATGACCGATCCGAGCTCGAGCACGATGCTCATCGAGCGCGCGAACACAGCGGACAAGCACCTCGAGTGGGTCGACGACGTCTTTCACGACCTCTGCCACGAAAAGCCCACGTCCGATCACATCTGCGAAGACATCATCGCCTGGTGTATCGCCCGCGTCAACGGTCCAGTACCCAAAAAATCCGGCGACAAGCGATCGCGAGAGACCACTTACAGGGAAAACGGCGTGAGCGACCGCGACGCCGCTCGAGGCGCGACGACCAAGCGCGTCCGCGCCGCCGCGACGAAGACATCGACTCGCGAAGCGCCCGGCCGCCGGCCGCGTCCGCGTCGCGAGTCGCGTTGAGTCCATTCATCTCGCGCGCCGCGTCTTTTCGCGCGCGTCGTAGCATTCTTTCTCGTCATTCATAACATCTTGTATTCTCTCCGTCTCGCCCAGTCACCCGCCCAGATGCGCCTCGCTCGCAACACCCCGCCAGGGCCAGATCGTCACCCCGAGCCGCGCCGACGCGTCGATCGCGCGCCGCGACGACCGTGAAGACGCCAACGAACGTCATGATCGCCCGAACCGTCGTCGTCGCCGCCGCGCTCGCGCTCGCGGCGTGCCCGACCCCGATCGTCGCCGTCAAGTTTGGCGAGGATTTCACCGACACGCTGAAAAAGAAACCGGAACCGCTGAAGGGACCGACGTACGCGCGCGATTTCGACGGCACGCAGATATTCGCGGATGATTTGTCGACCATGTACATGCACGGATTGACGTGCGGGGCGTGCATGGCGGTGCTGAACGAGACGAAGACGCTGTACGATCGCACGGAGGAGACAAAATTTCATCACCCGGACGACGTCACGGGAGGTTTGATGTACGATTACATGCACGAAGCGACGGAACCCGAGGACTTCTGCGATGGGAACGTGCTGGGGGAGAAGTATGGGTTGAATAATATCACTGGACACGTGGCGGCGGCGGCGTGGTTGCGGTTGCGGGCGGTGAGCCAGTTGCGCTTGCACGGTCAATACGAAGGCACGGAGATGGGCAAGCGAGCGATGATGTCTTTGAATGAGTACCGATGGGCGATTGATCTTGGATTGTTGGGATATGATTTGTTCTCTTTGCTCGAGGAGGACGAGGAGCGATTCGATCCGATCAAGCTCGCGGAGGAAAACGCGGTCGAGGTCGACGAAGACGACGAAAAGTATGACCAAAAAGTTGATACTCGGGAATTCATCGTCCGTTCGCTCAAGACGCATCCTTATCGCATCCCAAGACAGAAGATGAAGCTCGAGCAAGTGTGTTACGACATCGTCAAGAGTCGACCTTACATTCAAGCGCTGCTCCACCAGAAATTGCGCCGCGATCGCCACTACGAGATTTGCCACGCGCTGAAAAAGTGTGTCTGGAAAACACCACAAGAAGTGCGAATCATCGAGCAAGCCCGCGAGGAAGCGCTCGAAGCTTACATGGAAGCACTCTTAGAAGAAGGTGAAGACCTGTTCGACGACGAAGGAGAAGGAAAAGAGAATGAAGACGAGGAAGGAAAGGAATTATAAAATGCTTTGCTCATTGTTTCAATCGGTACTGTATCAGCGTTGATGTGCGCATGTTTGTAACACCATCCGAATTTTGCCGCGATCGCCTACCTGTCTCTAAGATACCGCCAATAATGGTTCGTGTACTTGTGAATGTTGAGCACGACGCGATTTTTATTGGCGTACACCCTGTACGAACAGCGATCAACGATGACGTTCTTGTAGAGCTTGCGGATGAAGAAGCGATAAGCTTTTTGTTTACCAAGCGCCCACATCTCTAACGCTCGATCTTGAAAGCACACGTAAACATCGCGCGCAAGAATGGCCTCGGGAATTTTCAAACGAATCTCCGCCCTCATATCTTCTTCGTACATTTCGTAATTGTCCAACTCGACGCGCTCCATCGCGGCGCCAGCGATCAAGCTTTCAATATCAATCAAACCTTTGTCCGCGAGCTCAGGTGGGAGCTTTTTGAAGCGATCGAACGTTTCACCTCTATCCGGCGTTCGCTGTGCTTCACTGCTCGTTTCGGCGACTTGATACGGGTTCTTATTGCGCAATATCGCCGTCTCGTGTTTCTTCATTGCGTCGACGACTTGCTTCGCCGCCATTCGATGCCCCACGGGGAGGTCTGCCCCGGGACCTATGGTTAGCGAGGCGTACGCACCCAACACGTACATCGACGTTCCTGGCCATCGACAGCCTCCACCTCCGCCTGCAGCCGCGGTTTGTCCTTTGTCGTGCGCACATTCAATTTTTTCCTCCGCGAGCGCAGGGAAGCCTCGAGCGATTTCTACGGACGTTGTCTCCACGAGCGTGCGGAGCGCTGGATCTTTCGCCAGGTCCACGAATTCACCACACGCTAGCCATATCTCATCGTGTGTAGATGTGACTTCTTTTTCGAAAATGGCGAGCGCTGAACTATCGGGCTCGATTCCTTCGTCGCGATACCTTCTGTACATCGCCGACTCGAACTCCACTTTGGCTTCATCCGTAGGCGCCGATCGAACGCGCCATTTCTTTTCTCTGTCGCTCCATACCGCGCCATTCAACACGCGTTGCTCCAGAACTCGCAGATTGTCACTCTTTAAGGCTGCATCTCGCAAACGACGGTGCGTGTGCTCGTTCACGCTCGCCTTCGACTTGAAGGACTCGAGCTTGTTGGCGCGAATTTGCGCGTCGGCGCACGCGTGAAATTCGTACAGTCCTTTATTCCCAAAATACTTCACGTCGCATTCAAACTCACTCACGGTGATTTTCCTTCGGCACATCAGCGTCACTACCTTGGCGCCGCGCGTCTGCGCAGCGAGCGCGAGCGTCGCCGCCGTCGTTCCTCCGCCGACGACCAAGATGCACTTTCCTCGCGCGCAATCAGTGGCGCTCATATCCACGTCGGCTGCGTTCATGATTCCACAATCGATGCTTTGGCGGTCGTAAGACGCGTTGTACTTTGCGTACGACGCTTTCGCTTCCAGGACCCAGGACGGAACTAGCGGAAGGGAAAACTTCGGCGTCCACACGCATCGCGCGGCGAGAAACGTCTTTCCGGTGTCGAGCGTCAATAAAATCGCGCCGCACCGCATCATAGCCACCGCATCACGCTCGTCCTGGCCCACGCCAGCAGCGCCTTCGCTCTCGTCAATTGCTTTGAACGCGTCACGAACCTCTTCCGACGTCTCGTCGCACCACCGCACGTCCACGACGGTGCCTCGCTCCACGCGCACGCCACCGAATCGCTCCGCCACCATCTTCGCGCAGTACTCCGCGAACACCCTCACACTCGGCACTCCCGCGAACCCACTACCCGTCCGCACCACATCGCGTTTCTTCCCCAACGTCTCTATGTACCGCTCGAGTCCACATGCGTTCTCAAACGGCACTTGCGTCGTCGTCGATCTCAAGTGCGTCGCCCCCAGCCTGAGTTGCGTCCTCGCGAACGAGTACAACCACGCCCCCGACGGGTCGATCACCACCGCTCGTTCGGCGCGATCTCTGCTCAGCCTCGACAAGACGCTCAAACACGCGCGTCCACTGCCGACGATCGCGAGCTCGCACCGCTCGCACGCCGTCGCCATGGCGAAAACGCCCGCCCCGTCCCGTCGAACCCCACGAAACCACCTCCTTCGCGATCGTTCGCGGTCGCGCGCGCCCGACCGCGCGTTCACACGACGTCTGCGCGCGCCGCCCGACGCAGCGCGATTCCGCGCGCGATTTTCGTCGCGCGTTCGGCGCCGCGCGTGCGAACCGCGCGTCGCGCTCTGCCGCGTCGCGTCGCTTTTTTCGAGCGTTTCATCGAGCGTTTTTCTATCGAAAAAGTCAACGAGGCGTGGATGTGCGATACGCCCGACGCGACGACGCACAACGACGCGCGCGACGACGCGTAACGAACCGGCGAGGGAACGAAATAAAATAAACAGGCGCGTGGCGCGATGCGAGACGACGCGCGCGCGAGGATGGATGCGGTGCCGCGTCGAGAGTCTCGATCTCGGATGCGCTTTTTCTCGACCGACGCGAGAGCGTCGAGAGCGTCGACTGACGCGGTGATCGCGCCGCGCGCAGACGAATGATGGTCGGGATGCGATTCGGCTCGACGGAGTTTCGACAAAAGTACGACTTCGTCGCGCAGTTGACGCCCGAGGACGGGGCGAAGATTTGCCGCCAGGTGAGCTTTTATTTCAGCGACTCCAACATCGGGCGAGACGACTATCTGCTTCGCGAAGTGGTCAAATCAAAGCGCGAGGGACACGATGGAGCGGTGGAATTGGCGACGATCGCGCGGTTTCAGAAGATGCGAGAGTTGCTTGCGCCGTATGGTGGGTACGACAATTTCTCGGCGATGATGCCAAAAGTGGCCGAAGCGCTCTCGCAGTCAGACATCGTGGAGGCGTGCGAAAACGGAACGCGGGTGAAGAGAAAATCTTTGACGATCGATGGGAAGGAGCCCGATTTTTCTACGGATGAAGGCATGCTTCAATACCGTCAAGCGATGATGGTTGAGCTCGATAAGCGATACGTTTTTGCGAGCCCGTTCTCGAGGCACGCGACGATGGATTCGATCCGAGCCTTCTTCGACGGCGTCGGCCAAGTCAAATCGATTCGCCTGCGACGACACACGGCTAGTAAAGATTTCCGTGGAAGCGTTTTCGTCGAGTTCGCGACGGAGGAAGAGGCGAGACACGTCGCCGCGCGCACTGATTTGGTGCACGAGGGCGCGAAAATTGAGCTCGCGATGAAGTCTGATTACCTCGAGAAGAAGAAGGTGGAGTCGCTCTTACAAAAGGAGAAGCGCCGGCAAGAAGCCATAGCGCGGGGCCAGGATCCGGAGAATATCCCGCCCGAACCCGAACCTGTTTACGTGGGCAAAGTTCCTGAAGGCTTCGTTCCCGGCCGAGGCGGCGGACGAGGCGGCGGACGAGGCGGTGGACGAGGCGGCGGACGAGGCGGCGGACGAGGCGGCGGACGAGGCGGCGATCGAGGTGGCGATCGAGGTGGCGATTTCGGTCGCGATGGTCCCGGTCGGGGTCCTGGATTCGGGTACGGTGGTCCGGATCGCGGTGCGCCTCGCTTCGGATTCGGCGCTCCCGGTCCCCAACGACCCGGCCCTCCACAGCGCTTCGGACGCCCATACTGAACGCGAATGAAATGACGCGAAATGTCGCTTGATGTCCGATTAATGTTTTGCCTAACGAAATGAAAGCTCATGTCTATGATATAATACCGCGCGTCGCCGCACCACCCGCCAAAAGAATCGATTACTTCATTCTCAACCCGAGGCCCGACATGACCTTGGAGTATTCGTTGAAGTCTCTCTTTTTGAGGTAGTTTTGCAGGCGGCTACGCTGACCCAAGAGCTTCTTCAACCCACGCTGCGTGGCGTAATCCTTCTTGTTCTTGATCAAGTGCGCGGTGAGCCCTTCGATGCGCTTGGTGAGGAGCGCGATTTGCACCCCCGAGCTCCCGGTGTCGCTCGCCGACTTTTGGAACTCAGCCATGTCCGCCACCGCCGGGCGCGTGCGCTTATCCGCGGCGACGACTTGCAACGCGCCGCGTTGGTGCGTTTGCGCCCGTCGCGGAGCGAACGAGCTCGAGGCGTTAGCCTTGGCAGCTGCGCGCGAGAGTCAATTTCGGGTCAGATAAGAGGGTTCTAGGGTCAAATGTACGCCCGCGCGCGACGCACGCGCCCACGCGCGGCCGCCGTCCTCGACGCGCGTCGCGAACGACGCCGACGTATTTCCACATCCAAATCCATCGCGCGCCGTCGCGCGCGCGCCGTCGCGCGTCGCGCATCACCGCGTCGCGCGCGTCGCATCGCCGCCTCGCCACGTCGCCATCGCCGATGCGCGCGCGTTCGATCTCGTCGCGCGCGCGCGTCCCGCGCGGCGCGTCCCGCGCGACGCGACGCGACGCTCGAATTTTCTCGCCGTCGAGACGCACCGATGCGGGTCGTGGAGAGCGTGAACATCGCGCGTCGTGGTGTGCGGCGCGTCGCGTCGCGCCCCCGAGGGTCGGACGGCAGTCTCGAAATGTGAGTCACCACACGGAACACAAAAAACGCTCGCGAAAAAAGCGTCCCGCCGCCGCCACTCTTCGACGCGTCGCCATGCGCGCGTCGTCGCGCGCGCCCGCGACGCGTTGTCGCGCGCCGACGCGCCTCGCGACGACGCGACGCGCGACGACCGCGCGCGACGACCGCCGCGCGACGACGCGACGCGCGACGACGACCGCGGACGCGGACGAAGAAACCCAAGACGCGCAGGCTCGAAAGATGGCGATCGAATTCGCCGTCATCGCCGACGACACGCGCGCGGTCGAGGTGCAAGTGCTGTCGGTGGCGAAGAGCGTGTTCTACGCGCGATACGTCGTGCTGGCGACGGCGTTCAATCGACCGCAGATGAACGCGTGCTGCGCGAAGATGCGAGAACTGGCGAACGAGGCGTACGGGTTGACGGTGCCGAAGAGCGCGGCGCAGGTGGGGGATTGGGCGTGTTTGGACTGCGCGGACGTCGTCGTGCACGTGTTTTCGCCGAATTCGCGAACGCATTACGATTTGGACGGGTTGTATAAGGGCGCGGAGCGCGTTGAGTTGCCGTTCGTGACGGAGACGCGAGGGGGGAGCGAGACGGAGGACGAATTCGAGCCGTACGACGAAGAAGAAGACGAAGAAGACGACGAATTCGAAGTCTTCGAGTGAGCGTCGCACGCGATGTAGAGTAGACGTTAAGTAATATTGATTATCGCGCTTGTAAGTTCACGCGCGGTCGCGCGGGACGAGACGCGGCGCCGTCTCGCGCCGCGCGTCCGTAGACGTCGTCGCGCTCGCGCGCGCGCGCCGCACAGCGCGCCTCGCGCGTCGTCGTCGCCGTCGTCGTCGTCGTCGTCGTCGTCATGTCGATCGACCGCGAGCGCACCGTCGTCGCCGTCGTCGTCGCCGCGCTGTTCGCCGCGCACGCGCGCGTCGTCGGTCGCCTCAAATCTCGACTCGCCGCCGCCTCGACCGAAAAGCAGCGCTTGCAATCGATCCTGCGCGTCCGCGACGTCCCTAAGACCACGGGTATGTTCGCGCCGATCGCGCGCGCGCGCAGTGCGTTTTCTCGACGCAACGGCACGCCGCGACAGGGCGGCGCGCTCGTGCCTCGGGCGCGGTGCGAGGTAAAGATGGAGGCGCGCCTGCCGCGACACCTGCTGGAAGGCTTGGACGAGTACACGCACTGCTGGGTGATTTACGTGTTCCACGCGAACACGAATTTAGCGGGGACGAAGACGGGGGGTGCGGCGAAGGGAAAGGTGGCGGTGCCTCGATTGGACGGAAAGCGCGTCGGGGCGCTGGCGACGAGGACGCCGCACAGGCCGATTCCAGTCGGGCTGTCCGTCGGGACGGTGGAGAGCGTCGACGCCGAGCGAGGAGTGGTAGTGATAGGAGGGATTGATTTAGTGGATGGAACGCCGATTTTGGATATAAAGCCGTATGTGCCGTTTTGTGACTCGATCGCGAGCGCGAAGGCGCCGGATTGGGTCGGGAAGGAAGCGGTCGGGAAGGATGAACCATTGAAAATTATTCGAGTCGACGTCGCGGAACGCGCCGAGGCGCCGTTGGCGAGTTCATACGCTCGAAGCGCGGCGGCGAAGACGCTGTATCCCGATGTCAGCGCGTTTGTTGAATTCTGCAAAGAAGTGTTGTCGTACGACATTCGTTCCATTCGCGAACGCAACGCAGACGTGGACAAGCGAAAGTTTGACACGTACAGGGTGATTTTGTGCGACGTGGAGATCGAGTACACCATTAGCGAGGAACGCAAAGTCGAAATTACTGGCGCCAAAGCGGTCCCTAGAGAGGTTTTTGATGATTGGGAGCGCGCGAAAGTCGAGCAGCAGGCTCGTGAGGCGTTGGGAGAGCATCCAAAGCCGAAGCATTAGCGAGATAGTCATAGCAGGGCGATTCTTTGTGACAATTTCTAGAGTAACATCGTCATCGGATCTTCTAAATAACACTTGAAGGATTGAAGCCACTGCGCCCCCACGGCTCCATCCACGACGCGATGATCGCAGCTCAAAGTCGCGCTCATTACCAAGACTTCCTCGTAGCCGCCCTCTGCGTTCTTGACGACTTCCTTTCTAGCTCCGCCGACGGCGAGGATCGCCGCTTGCGGCGGGTTTACGATCGCAGCGAAGTTCTTCACGCCGAACATGCCGAGGTTGCTAATGGTAAACGTGCCTCCAGTCATGTCCTGGGGCGTGAGAGAGCCGCTGCGCGCGCGGCCGGCGAGCGACTTGACTTCGGCGCTGATAGACTTCAACCCCAGGCAGCACGCAGATCGCACGATGGGCACCATCAGCCCGCGCTCGGTCTGCACCGCTACAGAAATATCAGCTTTTTTGTACTTGCGAATCTTATCGCCCAACCAGCTGGCGTTCACGTCCGGCACCGCGAGCAACGCCTTGGCGCTCGCCTTGACGATGAAATCGTTCACGCTAATCTTCGCCCCTTCCGCAGCCTTATCATCAGCGAGCTGCTTGTTCAACGTTTCACGAATCCCCATCATGTTATCCAAGCGCACGTCTACGGTGAGATAGAAATGCGGCACTTGCTGCTTGCTTTCCGTCAAGCGCTCCGCGGTGACGCGCTTGATGGCGCTCACGCTCACGTCTTCGAAATCCGGGAAAAACTTGGACAACGGATGTTCCGCCACAACCGTGTGCGTCACCGCCTCACTCGCGCTCGACGCGCGCGCCGTGAGCACGTCCTCGGCGATCACGCGCCCGTTCGGCCCACTCCCGCTCACGGTCTCCAATCGCACGCCTCGTTCCTCGGCCAACCGTCTCGCCAGCGGCGACGCGAACACCCGTTCCCCGCTCGCGCGCGCGCTCATCCGCGCCGTCGCGCGCGTCGACGCCCTCACCACCGGCATCGTCACCGCCGTCTCCACCGCGCTCTTCGCCGGTTCCGTCGTCACCGTCTCCGTCGCTTTATAATCCTTAAACGCCGCCACCGCGCTCGCCTCCTCGCACATCACGCACACCGGCGTCCCCACCTCCACGTCCGTCGCTCCCTCGGGCACCAGGATCGCCGCCAGGTACCCATCATCCGTCGCTTCCATCGCCATCGTCGCCTTATCCGTCTCCACGTCCGCGATCGCGTCGCCGGCTTTGATTTCATCGCCGATCGCGCGATGCCACCGCGCGATCCCACCGCGCTCCATCGTCGGCGACAGCGCCGGCATCGGCAGCACGACGTGCTCGGGGAGCGTCGACGACGACGACGCGAATCGCGCGCGCGCGGACGCGTCGAGCGCGGCGCGCGCGGCGCGCGCGCGCGAGGACGCGTCGACGGTCGCGCGCGCGAACGTCGAGGCGCGCGCGCGCGACGACGACGACGACGACGACGACGACGCCGGCGCGGGCGCGCGCGCGGCGGCGACGACGGCGCGAGCGAGCGCGCGACGCATCGCGCGCGCGTCGCGGCGAGCGTCGATCGGGCGACGCGCGAGGACGTGTGCGGACGACGCGTCGGGCGCGCGTCGCGTCGAGGGCTACTCCCGGGTGTTTCGGGCGCGCGCGTCGTCGCGCGCCGCGCGTCCGACGGCGCGGCGCGATGATCGATCGAATCTACGCGAGGAATACGCATCGCTAACTACGCTAGAGCTAATCTACGGTCGTCGCGAACGCGCGCGCGTCGCGCGACGATTCGGCGGCGGCGCGCGCCGCGAGCGCGCTACGCGTCGGCGACGGCGCGGCGACCCGGCGGTAACGCCGGTTTCTTCCGCACTATCGGCGGCGCCGGCGGGTCGTCGTTCGCGCGCGCGCCGTCGCCGTCGCCGTCGCGCGTCTCTCTCGGAGCCGCCGCCGCGGGCGCCGCGCGAAGCGTCGTCGCCGCCAACCGTCTCGCGACTTCGGACGCCGGCGTCGCCGCCGCGCCCACGCGCACCGTCACCGCCTCGCTCGGATCGAACTCCACGAATTTCGGCGCCCTCGCCGCGACGTCGGACGTCGACCGCGCGTCGAGGTCGACGCGCGCGTCCCGCGCCGCGCGTTCCCGCGTCCCGACCGCGTCGCCGCCGCCGCGCGCCGCCGCGCGCACCTCTCCCGCGTTCGCCAGCGCCACCCCACTCGTCGTCCGCGCCAGCGCCGCGCGCGCGACCGCGACCGTCGCGCCGCGCTCGACGTCCTCGATCGTCGCCACCCCGGTCCAGCGCTCGCGCTCGACGACGACGACCTCACCGTCGCGAGTCGCGAGCCGCAGTTTGAGCGTGCGACTCGCGCGCGCGTCCTCGCGCGCGCGCGCGCCGCGCGCGACGTCGCGCGCGTCCACGACGCGCAGCGCGACCTCGCCGTCGCCGTCGCCGTCGCCGTCGCCGCGCGCGACGCCCGACGGACGCATTGTGCGGTCGACCGACCGACCGACCGACGCGCGGGGCGTCACAACGCCGCGCGCGATGCCCGCGCGCGCGCCGGCGAGGACGCGCGCGCCGGCGACGAGCGCGGAGACGCGCGCGAAAAGCGCGACGCGCGCGCGCGGAGACGCGCGCGACGCGCGCGGCGCGGACGCGCGCGATGATGATTTAAACGAAAAAGATGACCGTTCGGACGACGACGACGACGACGACGACGACGACGCGCGCGACGACGCGTGGGGCGTCGCGCGCGGCGAGCGAGACGTGCGCGCGGGAATGATACGCGTGCGGAGCACGGTGCCGCTGATCGTGAGCACGCTGTGCGTGGTGGTGACGGCGCTCATCGCGGTGTGCGCGCAGAGCTGGCACGTGCGCGAGACGGCGATGCGGTTGGCGAGCGTGCGATTGAGCGCGACGAGCGTGAAGCTCGGACCGACGACGAGACGGTTGACAGCGCTCGAGGATGCGGTGAGGAGATTGGAGAGCGAGAAGGCGAGCGTGCGCGCGGTGGATGGGGTGAAGGCGACGGTGGAGGCGGAGCGCGCGGCGAACGCGGCGAACGCGGCGACGACGACGACGGACGCGAAGGTCGTCAAGACGGAGATGAAGGCGGAGTTGAAATCGGTTTTGGCGCAGATTGATGCGTTGAGTAAGCGACAAAATAGTTTCGTGACGACCGCGGAGCTTAAGAAGAGCAGTGGCGCTCTCAAGGCGGAGCTCGCGGAACTCGAAAAGACGGCCGCGGCGCTCGAAAAGAAGCAAGCGAACTTCGCGGCCAAGACGGAGCTCGCGTCGCTCAAGAAGACCACCGCGGCGCTCGACAAGGGACAAGCCAATTTCGTCACCAAAGCGCAGCTTCAAAAGGTGAACGTCGCGAACGATCTCGCACTGTCTGCTGAGCGCTTACGAATCGACGACGCCATCAAGGAGGCCAAGTCGCTTCGAGACGCCATCGACGCCGTATCCAAGAGCCAGGACGTCTTCATCACGAATACTACTCTCCGACGAGTGGAGTCACAAATCGAAGCGCTGAAGAAGATGCAAGCAAAGAAGGGATTCTTCTCAACACGGCCGAAAGGGCCGGTCGTTTCCGACGAGCAGATTGCGATGCTCGAGGCCACGGTTGCTACTTTTGCGACGCATTTGGCGGATTTGGAAAAGAACCAAGCCGACTTCGTGACCACAGCGCAACTGCAAAAGTTCGAGGGCGCTTCGGAGGAAATCAAGTCGCTCCAGAGGGAAATTCACGTTGTTTCCAAGAAGCAAGCCAACTACGTCAGCGTGGCGCAATTACAAAAGCTCGAAGTGGTGACGGATGAAATTAAATCGCTGCAGAGTGAGATTTCGGCGCTCGCTAAGACGCAAGACGAGTTTGCTATTCTCAGCGCGAGTCTTAAGGATGTTGAGAGTAAGATCGCGGCGTTGGCGGATGGTAAG
>Ga0181607_10003121_pt1 | contig 14476 bp, 13 predicted proteins | sample 041ome_9_FD_132420 | JGI IMG/M metagenome (GOLD analysis project Ga0181607, IMG submission 132420) | Coastal salt marsh microbial communities from the Groves Creek Marsh, Skidaway Island, Georgia - 041413US metaG (megahit assembly) | ecosystem: Environmental > Aquatic > Marine > Intertidal zone...
AATAAGAACACAAAAAAAATCTATATTCTTTAATTTAATCAACGAAAGTGCCTTTAGTAAATTGCTGTGATCTTTTTTTGGATCAAAACGTGCAACATTGCCAATTATTGGTATTTTTTTTTTAATTCTAAATTTTTTTCTAACATATGTTTTATGATATTTATTTGGTTTAAGTTTTGATAAATCATATCCATTTGTAATTAAACATAATTTTTTTTTACAATATCCGATTTCATTACATGTTTTTTTTGCACTTTTTGAAACAACCACAATTAATTTCGGTATAAAAAAAGAGAGTTTTGCTAAAATTTTTATAAGCAAAATTGTCATTAATTTTGCTTTCCCGACTTCAAAGTTAGAGTAACGAACATTCCAAACTATATTTTTAATTCCTGATAATCTAGCAGCAATACTGCCTATAAAATCTCCATGAACTAACCAAGTTTGAACTAGGTCTGGTTTTAAAATACGAAGTAAACTTATGATGCGAAAGATTTTAAAAAATGAAAAAATATTAATATTTATACTGTAAACTTTAATACCTATTTTTTTTAATAATGAAAAATATTTCCCCTCTTTTTGTAGTGATATAACAACATGCTTATTAAGGTCATCATATTTACAAATCTTAAATAACGTGTTCTCAGCACCACCATCACTCAAACCTGTAATTATGTGAACAATTTTCATTTTTTTATTTTTTTTGATACAATAAATTTAGGTAGTAACGGTGCAATTATCAAAATAAATGTAATTATAAATTTAGCGCGATGACGAACAGCTGTACCAAAGTTTCCAATAATTAATCCAAATGCAACGAAATAAGATGCAAGAACAATCAAAATCGTCCTAAGAGCAATATTTTTCCAAATAACTTTCCTATTACGTAGTGTAAAAAAAACTAATAATGCGTAAATTATACTATCAAAAAAACCAAATAAATGACTTATTTTTTCAATCTCTACTAGGAAAGGTGAAAACATAAAATAAAATATACGGATTGGTCCTTTGTAAATTAATTCATTTACTGAGTTGACACTAAGCCATTCAGGATATGATGCGTCACCTAGTCTTCTTTGATTTATATTTTCTAAAAATCTATCTAAATTTGTAAGAGCTTCAAAAGAACCAATTTTAGGAATATTTATACCTTGACTAATATAAATTCCTATAATCAAAGAAATTAAAAAAATAATTAAGAAAACTTTTAAATTAATAACTAAGCGTTTTAATAAAATGAGTGATGTGTGAATATTTCTAAACAAAATAATGGTTAAAAAAGTAACACCTCCTATAATCATTCCACCATGAAAGAAGGTTGCAGCTGTAAATCCAAAAATTGATAATATAATCGATTTAAAAGATTGTTTTTTTGCCCAGATTACAATTCCAAACATAGCCACTAACAAAAAAAAAGAAATATAAGTCTCACGTAATGTTAAACAGGAGTATAAGATTAATGTAGGGTATAAAGCAAAAAACCATCCAGCTTTAGATGCAGATCTCTCATCCCATATTCTTAGCGTTAATAACCAACCTAGAAAAACTGAGCCTATGCCAAAAAGCAAACTAATTGACTTTGCTATGAGCAAACTTCTTCCAGTAACAGAGTAAACAAGTGCGATAATCCAACTGACAAATGAACTATCAGGTCCTGGGTATTGATTGATTGTATTAAAAAATCCAAATTGTGCCCACTCCCATGCTTTGTTTTCAAACGTTAGATCGTCTTTACCAGAATCGGGCAAATCTACAATATAGTGTCCAAGCAATAAAACTATTATTCTTACAGCTAAAGCAACAAATAATATTTTGGCAGCTTTTGGTTGATAAGAAGCTAAAAAAAATGTCAGCACAGATATTAAAGCAATTGCAGTTAATCCTAATAGATCAGCCATTTAGATAAGTTTAGTTAAAGAGTTAATCATTCTTAGATAATATTTTTTTTTTATCGAATAAGTATGAAAAGAATGGAAATTTTGGTTCTCTATACTTTTGTTTTTGAAATATATTGCAATTTAGCTTCCATTCTTTTGATGGGATTAGCTGGAACATCATTTGAAATCTTTGACCACTATTTGGAGAAGTTGCTCTATGATAAATTTTATTTGGATAAAATAAAAAAATTTCATTTTTCTTTAGACATACTTTAACAGTATCTTGATCTAAAATCTCCATAGGTCCATCATTTTCTGTTATTTCTTGAAATGAAAAGATCAATTTTATCATATTTTTAGAATATGGCTTATCTTTATGAAAATGATTTGCATAAAAATTTTTTTTTTTATCCTCATCATTAAGTTTATATGTTTTGTAAGCTGTAAAAAAACTAATTGAATACCTAAAACCTGTTAAGATCGTAATTTTGTTCATTAAATTATTTTTAATGAATAAATCATTAACAATATTCATAATTTCATTTTCAGGAAAAATAATTCTTTCTAAATATTTGTTACCTTTAGATTCAAACTTATTAATATCAACCTTTTTCAAATTAATGTTTTCAAAAAAAGTATAAAAGGGAATAATTGATTTATTTTTTTTTAAAAAAATATCCTCATAAATAGAAAAAAAAAAATTATATATTAGACAAATATTCTTATATAACAGTTTCATAAATATATTTTTTAAAAGTAATAAGAGTTGAAATAAATTACACCTGTATTTCCAAAAACTCTAAATTTATAATTGTTCTTTTTTATGTACTCTGAAAAAAAAGAGTCTCTGTCAATATCATCAAAAACTAGTATTTTTGGTAAATGATTTTTTTGAATTTCATCATAAAACCATTTTTTTGCATCATAAGATTTGTCACTATCATAATAAATCAAATCAAAATTTTTTTCTTTTTGAAAAATTAATGGAATATTTTCTTTATCACCTTTGCGTGTTAGAAACCAATTTTCACGATAATTATCACTTACTAATTTTCCTACCTGATGTTCTTTTAAAATCAAAGCTAAATCACTGCTATAAAGCATATAATTTTGTTTAAACCTTAAAGCCTTAAATATGCTTTCAGAAGATGCACCTGCCTCAACACCTGTTTCTAAAACCTTTTCTGCATCAATTAATCTAATTAAAAAAAAGAGTAATGCTTCATTTCCTCCTCCACCTGTGTTCTTTGGAAGTAAACCTTGTTTAATAAATTTTTTTCTTTTAGTTAAGATTTCGTTTGAATTTATTAAAGCCTCTTTATAAATATTTTCATTTTTATTTATCATCCAATCATCAACAACCTCTTTATTTAAATCAACCCAAATTGAAGCTCTTAATCTTGTTGAGTTTGTTAAAAGTCTAAATGTTTTGTAGTAAGGTTGAAAAAGTATTCTACTTAAAAACTTAGTCAAAAAATTAAAATAAAAAATTCTTTTTAATATTATTTTTATGTTTGATTTAATTGAATTCATTATTTAATTTTATTTCATGTTGGATTAATTATTTGTAATGCTCTACTTTTCCATGTAAAGTTTTTAAAATCTTTAAGCGCTGTATTTGCTATATTTTCTCTATTCTCTTTGACTCTCAAATCATTGATCGCATTAATCCAGCTATTAATATTTTCAGGATCAACTAAAATTGAATTTTTTTCACTAAGCACCTCTCTCAACACAGGTAGATTAGATGCTATTATTGGTTTTTTAAATGACATGTACTCAAAAATTTTAAGAGGCGACATAAACTTACTTGTATTTCCTTTGTTTCCGAATACTGAAACTTTACTACTATATGGCGCCAAGACAATATCGAAAGAATTTTGATAATTAACAACTTGATTAGGAGATACGAATCCATAAAAATAAATATTTGTTATCTTTAAATTTTTTGAATATTTTTTCCAATATTCTATATCTGAGTCTAGTCCCCCCACTACATGAAAAGTCATATCTTTTATATGTTTTGCACACTCAAATATCATTTCAATACCCCTTCCTTTATACAAGTGTCCTACATATCCAATTTTAAGATTTTTTTTATCCCCTAAAAGATCAATTTTAGTTTTAAAGTCTGTTACTTCATCTGCTCCATCATGTGCAACTTGTATTTTTTGATTGTTTAAACAACCACTTTCTAAATACATTTCTTTTAAAGCTTTAGATATAACTACAAGTTTTTTAAATCTCTTTTTCTTTATTAGTTTTTTGAAAACTATTAATCTATGACCTTTTAAATTATAAATAGGAGAGTGTATTTCAAAAATAACTTTGTTTTTAAATAATGAAGAAATGTAGCAACCATGTAAAAACCTACCATACACTAAATTAAATTTTTTATTTACTAACAAATACAAAAAAATTGAAATAGTATAAATAAATGCTCCAATTTTTGAGTCTGGATGCCAAAGTTTTATGATTTTAAAATTTTTTTTTACACCATAAAAATCATAGACATCATCCACTTTATCTTCATATAGATGTTTCAAATTAGGAGCCAGTAAAGTTACATTGTGTTTATTATCTGCTAGAGCTTGACACATTTTCATTACATGAATGCTATTTGCTGCTCTAGAAGGAATAATAGATTTTGAAATATAAACAATTCTCATATTTTTTATAATCTTAATAAAAGTTGTTTAAGATTATCTTGTATGTTGATAGCAGCTATTCTTGAAGGAATAACTGAATTTGAGATATATAAAATTTTCATAATTTACTTGTTTTTATTAAAAATATATTAATCTAAAGATATAAATTTTATATAGTAAAAATTTATAAATTATAAATTGAAATAATATATTAATCCTATTAATTGAAAGTATAGTTATTATGAAAAAAGTACTCATTACTGGATCGTCAGGTTACATCGGGTCTTCATTAGCACTATATTTAGAAAAAAAATTTATCATCAAAGGTTTAGACAAAAAAAAATCAAATTATTTTAAGTATGAAAAAATTAATCTTTTAAATATTAAAAAACTCAACCAAGTTCTGAAAAAATTTAAACCAGATATAGTTGTACATCTTGCAGCTCAATCTTTAGTAGATGAAACTATTAATAAAAAAAAATATTTTTTGAATAATATAGAGGCTACAAAAAATCTAATTTTTTGCTTAAAAGCAAATAATATTTATAATTTAGTTTTTTCAAGCACCGCCGCTGTATATAAATATACAAATAACCCCTTGAAAGAAAGCAGTAGCCTGATGCCTAAAAGTGCTTATGCGAAAACAAAATATGAATGTGAAAAATTAATAAAATTATCTAATTTAAATTATATAATTTTAAGGTTTTTTAATGTTTGTTCTAGTTTAAGATTTAAGGGCAAAATAGTTGGGGAGTTGCACAATCCTGAGACACACTTAATTCCTACAGTGGTATATAAAAACATTTTAAAGAAAAAAATTTATATTTATGGAAACTCCTATAAAACTAAAGATGGTACCTGTGTTAGAGATTATGTGCACATAAAAGATATCTGTATAGCCATCAAGAAATCAATCAACAAAATATTAAACAATCGAGTGAAAAATGTCATTAACATCGGCTCTGCATCTAATTTTACTGTTCTAGATATTTTAAAGTTAACAAAAAAAATCACTAAATTAGAGTCTAAATATGAATTTAGGAAAAATAGAAAAGGGGACATTGATAAACTTATTTGTTCTATTTCAAAAGCGAAAAGAATTTTAAATTGGTCACCAATAAACTCTAAAATTAATAAAATTATAAAAGATGAAGTATCATGGGTAAAATTTTTGAACAAAAAAAAAATTCAAAGAAGATTTAAAAACTACTTATAAAAGTTTATAATTAATATTCTTGTTGATTTAAGTGTTTTAAAATTAACTCAATAGGTTTCAATGTTGAAAAAAAAAAAATATAAATACCTAAGCTCAATAAATCCTTATTTATTTTCCAAGAATATCTTAAAAACTTTAAGTTATTATATATTTTTTGATAAAGACTCATTTCATTTTTGTAAAGTTTATAAAACTTAGAGATACCCTCCAATAAATTTTGACCACCACTTAAACGATCATTATTATTATGTTGTCGAAGGATCGCTTGACAATCTGGTGCTGTCATAATTTTAAATTTCTGTAATAAAAATTCTAAAACTAAAGCCCTATCATATCCTGATGTTAGTTTTGCATTACATCCCCCAACTTTCAAATACGAACTTTTTTTTACAATCATAGTGCTGTCAGTGCATCCAGGATTTTCAATGAGTAGGATATTCTTACTAATCATACTATGAGCATTTTTATATTTTAAAATATTTCCATCAACAAGCTGATCAAGTTTAGCAATTAAACAGTCTGGTGAATAATTTTTAATATGCCTGACCATTTTCTGAAGATAGTCTTTTTCCCATAGATCATCATCATCTAGGAAAGCAACAAAATCTGTTTTGGCAAGAGTAACCCCAAGATTACGAGCCTGAGGTGCTCCAGATTTAAATACGGTTTTCACGTGTCTAATTGAAGATGAATAATCTGGCACATTTACATCTCCTATTCCATTATTAACTATTATTATTTCATGAGGTCTATAAGATTGTTTTTCAATGGAGTCTAAAGCTTCTTCTAAATATTTCTGACGAGAATTCAATGTTGGTATAACAACTGTAATCAGAGGATTAATTTTATTAGAAAAACTTATACTCATAATTTTGAATTGTCTTAATAACTATCTATCATAAAACAATCTTTGAACAATTGTTTTATAATTACATCTTCATTTTCAAAACTCATCAAAGTATCCATGATCTCTTTTTTTTTTATTCCTCCAGGCATTTTCTGCGACTGAGGAGCAACTGCTATATACCTTTTCAATTTAAAAAATAAATGTAATTTTTCTCTTAAATTTGATGAGATACTAAATATTATATCTCCAATATTCGATTCGTAAGGTTGCTCATGGACTAAATCAAATTTTGATATATCTTCTAAAATAATTTCAGTGGCATTTTTTTTCTCTATGTGGATATATCTTTTAAACTCTTGCGAATACTCTGAAGGTGGTAGTGGTTTTTTATGAATATTTCTTTTACAAAAATTAAGTATATCCTCAGCATTAAAAAGATGTTCTGATAATTCATAAGGAAGAGCTTTTTTTATTACTTCTCTTTTTAATATTGGGTAACCTATTGGTTTACCTGCCATGTAAGCAGTAATCGCTGAGGCACATCCTCTATGCAACAATGCATTTGCAGCATATATCCATGGGGTTATCTCGCCCTCAAAAATAACTTTTATTTTTTTAAATGATTTTGAAATTTTTTTCCATTCTTCATGATCCTCTGATGGATGAGGGCGAATAATTATTTTAGGGCAAGAGTGATCTTCGTCTATTTTTTTTAGAACTTCAATATTCATTTTAAATTCTTCAAAAGTAAGTTCTGCTGTAGTTAATTCTTTTTCTACTGCATTTCTTACACTGTCCCAAAGATCCTTTTTTTTTTGTTTAGAAAAATCATTTATCATTTTACGAGAATTAAAATAGAAAGCTGAGGAAATTAATATAAAATCACCAAATTTTTTTTTTATATCATCAATGCGTTTAATAAAAATTTTCCTATAATCCTCTCTTAACATGTCTATGCTTGGCCAACCAGTTTTAACCATATTTTTCGCCATTTCTCCAAATACTTCTTTTCCAGTATCGTAAGCATGCTGACCAATAACATAATACCTATCAACAAATTTTTCAGAATTTGGCCAATATCTTCTTTTCATTTCATAATGAAAATCTGTGCAAGATGGTGATAATTCTTGGTCTAAAATTATAAAAGAATTTATTTTTTTTTTAATTTTCAATATATTATCTAAATCAAGTCCACCTTTAAAAATTAACACTCCAGCTTTATTTGGCTTTTGATCTAATAATCTATTTATTGCTGGTTTAGAGCCAATATAAACTCTAAATCCTTTGCTAATTGCAAATTTTGAAAAAAATATATACTGAGTCAACTCCCTAGCCTTTATTTCTATTGGTATATAAATTGTTTTTTTTTCCATAAATTAAGAATTTATTCTGGTAAAATTTAAATTAATTTTATTTATAAATATCCATATTTATCTAAATCCACATCAATTAATTTAGATAGTTTTTTATTATTTTCGTGAAACTGTTTTTTAAGTAAAGTTTCATATTCATCAAATTTAAAGAAATTTTTACCAAATTGAATTTTGTCGAAATATTTAGATATGTTATAACGCCACAAATTATAGACTTTCAGTCTTTGGCTCCTGCCAACACCAACTCCATATGTTAGTTTAGAACCAAAAAAACGATTAACAACTTTAGTAATGTGCAAAGACAATGGAGAGTATGTTTGATTGTATTTTTTTTTAAAATTTACATTTTCCATGCCTAAGGTACTAATACCAAATTCATTAAAATTAGTTTTTAAATAATCATAATTAAATAAATTTTCAAAAAGTATTACCTTAACTTTACTTTTACCAAAAATTTCTTGGTATATTTTTATAAGTTCAAAATATTTATAATAATTTAGCGAATAATTGCTATTTTTTAATTCAAACCAAGATTTAAAATCACCTAAATATCCATACTTAACATCATCCTTATAAAGCGATTCTAATGCTTCTTTTTGATTTCGAATAACAATTAATATTTTTGCGTTAGAAAAAATATTATAAAGTCTATTAGCTATAGTTTTTATAAATACTCCAGTAGAAAAAATATTATATCCAGTGCCAGAAAGTCCTTCTGATGAAATAAAATAATCATTATTATTATTATTAAAGTAATTTGAAATTATAGTTTCAACTTTATTGTCATAGTATAGATCTGCACATTGTGAAATATAATTAAACTCATTTAGCAAAATGTCACTTTTATAAAAAGTAAAGGGAGTTAAATTTTTTAATTTTGGAATTATCTCAGCCTGTAAAAATGTACTTCCGCATTTATGAAGACCAACATTAATGAAAATATTATTGGTCTTCATAAAAAATTTAATTATTGCTGTAAAAATTTTTTGTTTCTAAGTGCCATCTTTCAAAAAAAGATATAACATCCTCATAATTATCAACTGTGTAATCATTATTAATTTTAGCTTCTGGTTTTTTTGCAATAATACATAAATAATCTGTATCAATAAATCTGTTCACATGAACTATTTCAAAACCAACTACTTTAAGCAGATTTTGAAGTGAATTTGCACTAAAGTGGTAAGGATGTAGATCTATTGCTAATTTTTGAAGATAATAATGCATAGGTTTTTTAAATGGCACAAGAATTCTACTACTTTCACCAACAACAATATGGCCTCCCGTTTTAAGCATTTTAAATGCGTTAGAAACCATATCTAAACATGAGCTAGTATTAACTAAAGTCCACATAGCTGTTACTAAATCAAATTTATTCGATGAAAAATCATTGCTCTCAGCATACTCTTCTATAGTTCCATTAAAACATTCAAAACCACTTTTATTAAGCGTTGTACAATTTCTCTTGGACGGTTCAATTCCATATACCTTTGCTTGATATGGATTTTTAGAGATAATTTCTAGAAATTGTCCCTCACCAGCCCCAATATCGCAAACTTTTTTTCCACTTAATCCAATATTCGTATCTGCAAAATCTGCCACATATGTGTGTCTTGCTACTACAGCTGGAATACGTGCAGTATAAGTACTCCCTGTAAATTTAGGTTTGTACACTTCTTCTGACCAAGCTTTAGCTATTTCCATAGATGACCTTAAATTCTTGGCCCTTACTAAACCCGTATCTCGACAGACATGCAGAGGTTCATCATTAGTATATATTTTGGTAAATGGTATTTCTAACATTTCACCTAAACCCGTAAAATCTTTTATAATCTGTTCTTTACTCGCTTTCATAAAATTATCTCACTTAAATTTAAATTACTGGAAATCTCAAACTCCAATTTCTATCATTATTTTTTTCATTAGTTTTTTTCCAAATTTCTAAATTTCTATGTTTATCCACTAAATCTAACAGTTCATTATTGCTCATTTTCAAATAATCCAATACATCTGGCAACGTTTTTTTTGGAAATTCTCCATCATATTTTCTACATAATTCTAATGCCTCATCTCTTTTCATGTGACCATTATGTATAAAGCGGGAGGTGTCACGCACACATCTTCCAAAGCCAAATTTTATGAACTGAAAATAATAATAAATATCGTCAAATTTATCATCCAAACTATCAAAATCTGTAAATGTTCCACATGTTCGATTGCTTGATGTTTTAAAGTCAATCTTGTCTTTAATGTAATTATAATTTTCAAACATACTCCAACGATGGAAATATGCAAAATACATCGTTTTAATACCAACTTTTTCAATTTTATCTTTCGATGGATAAATGTAGGGATTCAAATCTTTTTGAGAAATACCCTCCATTTCCCAATTGCGAGGATCATCACCAATTTGATGTTCAATTACTTCAGTGAAGTCTCTTATTTTTTTTGATTCTTCATTTAAAACCTTTCCACCATATTCACTTTCGCCATGTTCAGCATAAAAAATTAATTTAATATTATAATTAACAGCCACTTGAACAGGTATTGTATTAATGCCTGCATCCCATGCAACTTTAGGGTTACCTCTTTCAATAAAGAATCTTTTCGTTAATATTTGATGAACTTTTTGATTAGGTCTAACAAAAAGATGATCGAAACCTTCTTTTATCATGGCTTCTCTATTATGTTCGCCCACACTATTAGGTAATATTGGAGAAAATGTCACTAATAACGGATTCATACCGTACTCATATTTTAATTTCCATGCAATACTAGAACTATCTTTACCGCCACTCCAAGGAACAACACAATCCCATGAGCCATCTTTAGATTTATATGAGTCAATTAATGATATAAATTCTTCTTTTCTATTTTTCCAATCAATTTTTTTTTTTTCTTCAGCATTTAAACATGCATTACAAATACCATTTTGATCAAAAACAACTCTAGGTCTAGCATTTGACGTTAAACAACGAGAGCAGTATATTATTTTTTCTGTTTTCATTTTTAGGATTAATTATTATATTTACTAAATTTTAATATAAATTATTTTCTTACACTAATATTTTTTAAATACATATACTTTTTTACACTTTCAATGCTAGATTTTGTAAAATGATATATATTAGTTGTACATACTCCAGATGCTTTACCAATAACAATTCCATCAACAAAATCTTGCCATTTTCCTGCACCTCCTGATACAAGAATTGGTATATCAAGAGCTTCTGATACAACACTATTTAATTTATTATCATAACCTTCAAGTGATCCATCTTTATCAATTGAGGTTAACATAATTTCACCCGCACCATATTCTTGAGCTTTTAAAGCCCATTTTACTGGGTCTAGGCCAGTTGAATATAATCCGCACTTTTTAAAAACTTCATACTTATCTTCTTTTACTTTTTTAACGTCTATTGAAACAACCACACATTGTGTGCCATATTTTTTTGCAACAGAAGTTATAAAATCTGGGTGCTCTAAAGCTTTAGTGTTAATGACTATTTTATCTGCACCACAATGTAATAATTTTGAAAAATCAGAATCAGAACTGACTAGCCCCCCAACAGTTAATGGAACAAAACAACTCTTTGCAAATTTCTTAACCATTTCATAAAACTTTTCACTACTTTTTTTTACTCCTCTTGTGATATCAAGAATAATGACTTCATCAACCAACCAAGAATCTACAAAATTTAAAGTGTAACGATAATCTGGAATAAAATTTTTTGTTCTAAAAAGAACACCGTTATTAAACGTAAGTACTGTAATAAACCTTTTTCTCAACATGATTAAGTCTTTTCAATAAAATTTTTGATAACTTCTAGTCCATAAAACTGGCTTTTTTCAGGATGAAATTGTGTTCCAAATATATTTTGTTGTTGAATCGCAGATACAAATTTAATTCCATGAGAGCATTTAGCAGTTATAATTTTCTCATTTTTACAATTTACATGATAACTATGTACATAGTAAAAAACAGTATCACTAGGTATCCCGTCCCAAAGAACATTATTTCTATATTTTATAAAATTATTCCATCCAACATGTGGAATTCTTATTTTTTTATCCTCTAAGCTAAATCTTTCAACAGATGCATCAATCCAGCCTAGTCCTTTATGATGTCCAAATTCAAAACTTTCTTGGGCGAAAAGCTGGAATCCTAGACAAATACCTAAAATTGGTTTTTTTTTAATATTTACAAATTCATCTAAAGGTTCGAGTAAATTTAAGTTTTTAATATTTCTCATACCATCTGCATATGCGCCTACACCGGGAAGTATTAACTTATCAGAAGTTTTGATTTCTGATGCATCATTGGTTATTATAGCTTCATAACCAATTTTGCAAACAGCGCCCAGAACAGAATGTAAATTTCCAAGCCCATAATCAATAATACTTATTTTCATATCTTATCTATCAAACTCCTCTAAAAAAAATTTTGCTCCCAAAAAAGAAAATAAAAATTTCGATAAACTGTTTGGAAGCTTTTTTTTATTTAAAATTTTTTCAATTTCACTTTTCTTTATAAAATTAAAAATTGGACTATCATCTAGAAGTTGTTCACGATTATCTGAATTAGTTATATCTAGCAAATCTTCAATTGGTGCGTTGAAACCTACTTTTCTTGGACTTTCTAATATGGCATCAGGTAAAATTCCTCTCATCGATTCTCTTAAAACTGATTTAGCTCTACCATTATTTACTAGATATTCAGTTGGTACCTGCAAACTTTTTTCAAACAAATTTCTATCTAAAAATGGTGAACGGTTCTCAATTGAATTATTCATAGCATTTAAATCATCTTCATTTAAAATTACAGGAACAGTTTCATAAAAAAGTTCATTAAGCATTCTCTTTCTCAATAAACTAACTGGATACTCTTTTTCATGAAAAATTTCCAAAATTGGGTTATAAAAATAATTACTAAAATCCTTTCCAGTATAGATGTGATCTCGAAAGTTTGGATTCTTCAAAAACCTATCAGGATCTTGTAAAAGCTGATTTCTAACATAAGGAGCAATATACTTAAGCCAATTTTTTTTTGAATTTTTTAAAAGATCCTTGTTTTTAGAAATAGAGGCTATGTATAGTAAATGATGATCATAATAACCACTAAACAACTCATCTGCAGCTGTTCCTGATATTGATATTTTATACCCATTATCTTTAATCTTATTCATTAGAAACCAATGTACATAATAGGAAATTGTAGCTACAGGAGCATCATGGGCCTTTACAATAGATCTCATATTAGATAAAAAATTTTTTTTAGTTAATGGTATCTGCGTATGTTTGATGCCTAATTCTTTTACAGCAATATTTACTAAGTTTTGTTCTTGATATCTGGAGTCCTCGTTAGCGATAGTAAAACCATGAACATCACAATTTAATATCTTTGAGGCCACAGAGATTAGAGTATTAGAATCAACACCTCCACTCATACAAAAAGCAATTGGTACATCTGATCGAATTCTAAGCTCTACTGCTTTAATAACAGCTTCCCTTGTCATAGATACTGCATCTTTAAAAGATATTTTTTGATTTTCAGTAAGTTGGGGTTTCCAATATTTTTTTGTAGAAATAGAGCCTTTAGAATTAATTGTTAAAAAATTTCCAGATGATAGCTCCTTAACTTCTTGAAAAAATGTTTCTTTTTTTTTGTAGAGTGATTTATAACCATTCGCTAAGCTACTTAGTAAATGATGTTTATTAACTCTAGGCCATTCACCAGCTAAAGTAGCAAGTCCTTTTACCTCAGAGGAAAAATAAAATCCTTCTTTTTTTTTCCAAAAATAAAGTGGTTTTTCACCAAATCTATCACGTGAAAGTATTAGTGTTCCATTTTCTTTATTATACCAAGCAAAAGCCCACATTCCTTCCAATTTATTTAAGGCACCCTGACCCCATTGACAAAGAGCATGAATTAAAACTTCTGTATCACCTTTAGTTTTAAATATATGTCCAAGTTTTTCTAAATTTCTTCGAAGTTCTATGTAGTTATATATTTCACCATTAAAAACTAAAACTGTATTTTGATAACTAAATGGTTGATTTGAGCGTTCATCTAAATCAATAATTGCTAATCGACGATGAATGAAAGCAACATTATTATCTTGAAATTTATGTGAGAAAAACCCCTCACCATCAGGTCCTCTATGTTTTAAGATTTCGCTAGTCTGCTTAAAATTTTCTAGTTTTAGTTTAGAATTGCCAAAATATCCTGCAATACCACACATAATTAAATCATAACTCTTTTGAGTTGAAATAGATCATCAGATAAATTATTGACACCATTTATTGCTGTTGGACAACAAAGAACTCCATTTTTTTTCAACTCATTAATTACATTTTCTGAATAACAATGCTTTAGACCCTCAGGGTAAGAATAATGAATAGGTTTCAAATTGGCTTTATTCTTTAGAAGTGAAAGACTTGTATCAATCTCTTCTTTTAATTGACTTGGATTTAAGTAGCTTAAGATCGAATGTGTGTGACTATGTCCTCCAATT
>Ga0181607_10003124_pt1 | contig 14469 bp, 12 predicted proteins | sample 041ome_9_FD_132420 | JGI IMG/M metagenome (GOLD analysis project Ga0181607, IMG submission 132420) | Coastal salt marsh microbial communities from the Groves Creek Marsh, Skidaway Island, Georgia - 041413US metaG (megahit assembly) | ecosystem: Environmental > Aquatic > Marine > Intertidal zone...
ATGAAGAAAGACTACGGGCGTCGCTGGAAAGAGGGGCGGAATTTTACGGGAAAGCCATGACCATATCTACCAGCTTTAAACTCTAACTCTAGAGCATGCAGGGTTTTTCAGTTATGATTGCCGCCCTTGCTTAGGTTGTATCCGCAATGTTTATTGCGCCCGTAGCTCAGCTATGGGTAAAGAGAAGTAACTGGTCAATAAAACCTGTTACCTAAAAAAGCAAGAATAGTGATACCGCTACAGTTTTTGCGCCCGTAGCTCAGCTGGATAGAGTAACTGGCTTCGAACCAGTTGGTCGGGAGTTCGAATCTCTCCGGGCGCGCCAAATAAAAAACCCACCTGCAGGTGGGTTTTCTTTTTCTGTTTTGTAGATTTTTTACTCTGACCCTAAATATTCTAAATATTTTGTGCCGTATATTTAGTCGATACTTTCATTAAGTTGATTTGTCGTAAACATTAAAAAAAATTAATGAATTAAAGTAATAGAAAAGCACTGACTATATATTTTGGATTGCCGATAGGTGGCACGGCTGCATGTTTGTAGTTCCAGTAAGGAGGAAAGAACAACGTTCGTCCTTTTTGTGGCTGAACAGAAACATTGTGGTCGGGAAAAATAGTGAAGCCTTTCTCGTTGTCATTCAAATATACAATGAAAGCGAGGAAGCGGTCCCTTGCATGCCTGGCGCGAACATCCACATGCTCTCTGAATTGCTGTTCACTTTTATGACAATATTTTTTTATTCGTAATCCCTCAACCCTGATGCTTTTAGGCCACTGAACTTCTACATCAATGTTTGTGTCTTTTACATAGATTTTGATTTGTTCAAATATGCGTGCAAGAAGTATGTTTTGCAGATCTTCCCATGTATCGGGATGATGAGGCAGTTTTAGTACGGAGAAATCCTTAGTATCTTTAAAAATTACTCGTTCCTGTTGGTCTGGATTTTCCTCGAATACATTGACTATATGGTCACAAGTACTGTCATCAAATACGTTGTCATAAACACGAATATATTTCATCTTATCTGTCTTAAATTGCTTGTACTATAGAGAGAGTTCAGGAGCTGATTATAACTGTAGATTAATGTGCGTTGTTGTTAGTATTCTTGATTTGTATTTTTCCATACCTTAGCCTAATTATCTCCACTTAAAGAACCAACAAATTATATAAGCGACCATATTATGCTTGATTTCGATAATGCCATGAAAGAGGGTATCAATTACCATCAACAGGGCAAGTTGGACGAAGCCTTCTCAATTTACAATAGTCTGAATATACAATATCCGGAAAAACCCGAGTGTTTGTTTCTTTTGGGGACATTGGAAGGTCAGCGCGGTGAGTACACAAAAGGCCGACAGTACCTGGAGCGGGCGCTGGTTATCATGCCAGATTACCCGGAAGCTCTCAACAGCCTGGGGATCATTTTGAAAAATTCAGGTGAAGTGCAAGCCGCGATCAGGTGTTTGAAGCGGGCGGTTTCACTGAAACCTGATTTTCTTAGTAGCTTGCAAAATCTCGGGATAGCATACGATAAAAATGGTCAACACAAATTAGCAGAAAAAGCTTTTCGAAAAGCATTATTGCTGGCGCCTGATGATGCCGGGCTTCATAACTGCCTTGGGATCAGCTTCCAGAGTAGGGGAGATTATGAAAATGCAGAGGCGTCTTTTCGAAAAGCCATTACTGTTTTTCCCCATTTTTCACAAGCAAATCTTAATCTGGCTAATACGCTGATTCGATTTAGAAACTTCACTCAGGCAATGCAGTATGCGGAAGTAGCTGTTCAGCTAATGCCAGAAAGTTGTAATGCCTATAATACGTTGGGATTGGTCCAGGAAAAGCTTGATATGCTTGAGTCAGCCTCGAGATCTTTTCTGAAGGCAGTTCACCTGAATGAAAGTTTTCCTGAAGCTTACAAAAACCTTGCCGATGTATACGTCAAACTAAATCTTCTCGAACGAGCCAAAGAGGCATGCCAAAAAGCAATTGACCTGAACTCTGAGTATGTCTCTGCATTCAATACGCTGGGTGTTATTTTTAGCCGGAATGGTCAGGCTGCTGAGGCAGAGGCTTCCTATAATTGTGCGCTTAAAAAAGACCCGGGAAATGCGAATGCCTATAATAACCTGGGAGCTCTTTACCTTGATGAGGGTAAATTAGAAAAAGCGGAACACTGCTTTGAAAAAGCAATTGCTCTCAAACCGGAATTTACAGTGGCCTATCGCCATCTTTCCCGAGTCCATTTTTTCTCTGATGATGATGAAAAAGTAGATGCAATAGAGGCCATGCTCAAGTCAGGAGAGCTGGATGATGCTGATCAAATGCAACTTTCCTTTACACTGGCTAAAGCCTACGAGGACATTGGAAATTATTCGCTGGCCTTCAATTATATGGAGATGGGGAACAGGCTAAAACGCTCAATGGTTCAGTACGATTTTCAGCAGGATGTCGCTTTTTTTCAATCTTTGCGGTCACTTTTTACCAGAGAGTTTATTCAATCCCGGCAATTGCAAAGTAGAGAGTCTCCACGGCCTGTGTTTATTGTAGGAATGCCCCGTTCTGGCACAACGCTGACAGAGCAGATACTCGCTAGTCATACTGAGGTCTATGGGGCAGGAGAAATTGATTTTTTCGATAAGCTGTGCAATGACGCGAGCTTTTTGAATATGAAGCCTTACCCCCAATGTATGCTGAACCTGGATAAGGTAGCGTTCGAGAGAATGGCTAGTGCCTATAAAGCAAAGCTATCGAGCCTGGCCCCTGATTACGGTGTTGTAACCGATAAACTGACTGGTAACTTTATCCATATCGGGATGATAAAAATTCTATTCCCTGAAGCAAAAATTATTCACTGTTCGAGGCACCCCATTGATAATTGTCTGTCACTTTATAAGCAGTATTTTACCAGTGGCAATTTATACAGTTATGATCAGATGGAGCTATGTCAGTACTACCAGCAATATCAATGGCTCATGGAACACTGGAAGGCTGTTACTGACCATGGTTTTTATGAATGTAATTATGAAAAGCTGGTGGCTGATCCTGAAGCGCAGATAAGGGCAATTCTCGATTATTGCAACCTGGATTTTCAGCAAGAGTGCATGTTATTCCATCAAACCAACAGACTGGTAAAGACTGCCAGTGCTGCTCAGGTTAGACAGCCTATATACAAAAAAGCTGTTAATCATTGGGAAAACTATGCTCAAGAATTGAAACCTTTCGTCGACTTTTTTGCCAGTTCAGAATAAGCCATCAAAGCGAAAAGCCAATTTATTTTTTGCGTTTGTTATAGCTGACCTGCGCATTAAATACCACGCAGATGCGTTCATCATCTATAAAAAAAGGATGGGTATAGTGTCTGAGATAAGCTGGAAATATTACGATACTGCCAGCTTCCGGGCTGATCTGAATATGTGAGTAGGAAATATCCCTGAAAAAACTCATTTCCTGCTCACTGACTGGTGAAATAAAATCCAGGCAACCTTGTGGTGAAGGGCATTTAGGGACTTTGACGTAGTAAACGCCGCTGATTGTTGCCAGACGGTGAAGGTGTGGAGCTTGGTAGTCCCCCTTCCTTGTCAGAGCTACCCAGCTGTTGAACCTGATATTCTGAATGTCATGCCGTTGTTTTATTCCAAGCTGATCCATGTAGTTTTCCACATGTTCCATTATCAGTTCGGCTACTGCCTTTGCGCCGTTAACCGGTAGTTTAAAGAAATTTCCTCCTGAATAATATCCTCCCTGGTGTGAGCGAAATGCATCGTCAGATTCGTTGTGTTGGGCTAGATCTCTGATTGTTAATGATAATTGATCATTAAGGGTCGGTATATTTTCCCGTCGGTCTACTGCGTAATATACAGGAGAAGAAAAAGCGTTTATCAAATTCGAGTTCATGGTTGATCCAGGTTAAATTTTGACATGCACTATAAGATAATTACCAAGATTATGGCAATCCGTACCTTACACTGAGCAGTATTAAAGTCACTGAGTTTTGTTTCTTAGCAATATTTGCTTGCGACTAAATCTGATTTGAAGTTTATTGCCATTTATCAGGCAGGATTTCACGCTCACCATATGAAAAATAATAATATATTCTGATTTTAGTGGTTTATTTTAAGTGCTTTTATTATGAGCTTTACAAAAGTTTACAAAATATCTACCTAGGTAGGACGGGATTTTGTTTAGGTTTATAAAATTTTTTTGTAAGATAAAAAAAAGTAAAATAGTAGGAGACAATATGAGCAATACAAAACTGGAAGAATATAAAGCCACTTCAGAAACAGCAGAAGTAGACGAGTCAACAAAGGAATCACTGGTTTCAAAAGGAAAGAGCAAGTTACGCTCAGTTGCCGCGGCAGGCGCCATTGGGCTGGCATCGTTTGGGGCACCCTCTGCCCGTGCTAGCACCACTTTCACCTTTACTGCCGGTACTAAAACGTGGTTTTTTACTGGCATTGCTACATCTTCAGGCGATACCCCGAATATCAGTGAAGGCTCATTAACTACCACCGGGGATTCCTATGGTGATGCTTTCGACGGCGCATTGTATATTAAAGTTGATGGCACTGATTTCCAGTATGATGCCCCCGCAGTAGTAACGGCTAATAGTGTAACTGGTACCGATACGCTTTCTGGTCTTGATACGCAAATGCAGTACTATTTTTTCGGCAACCGTCCTTTAGTGCGTGCTTTTTATCAGTTTACCAACAACACGGCGAGCACTATCACTGCGACTGCGACATTTGAGGGTGATTACGGTTCTGATGACAGCACAGTGATGGAGGCCACCAGTGAGGGAGATGCTATACCGGAAGATACGGATAAATGGTATATCTCTTCAGATGACGGAGACGGTGATCCGGTTTTGACGCTAACCCGTTACGGTGGTGCTGCTACAGAAACCGGTACTGATATTCAGTCGCCAGACGCCGGTAATGATTCATATGAAATAGACTACAATCTCAGTGTAGCTCCGGGAGAAACGGTAAGCTTACTGTTTTTTCAGGAAATGAGTGCTTCAGTGGCTGCGGCCCAGACGGGAGCTGCTGATTTCGACAGTCTGTCCACTCTCTCGTCAGCGTCGCTGCTGACAGGGATTAGTGCCGGGCAACAGGCAACTATTCTGAACTACAAGAATGGTGCTAGTGGTATTCCGCTGATCAAGGGTAATGCACTTATATCCCTGGCGGCTGCCCTCGGTTTATTTGGCGCAGCAGGACTGAGTAGACGCAGGAAGCCTAAAAAAGCCTAAAAGCAGAGTGGCCAAGTAAAACAGAAGATACGCCTACTATAAAAACCTGGTGACAGTTCAGCTGACACCAGGTTTTCTTTTTTCGTCTATACAGAAGAATAAGATGCTGGGATTTACGCCAAAAATTCTGCTAAACCATGGCGATACCAGATCTATCGAACTGGCCCGCCAGCAATGCCTTGCACGACTGAAAATTAAAGACGATGATCCTGATGCCTTGTACTTTCTGGGCATGGCTGAAAGCTACCAGGCTAATTATGCCCAGGCCATCTCTGTGTTTGAGCGGCTACTTGAGGCGGGCTATGAATCTGATGAGCTTTTTCTGAACCTGAGTATTGCTTACATGAATGCCGGATACATGGAAAAGTCTGAAGGCATACTCGTTCATATTATTGATTCTAAACCGGCGTCTAGTCTTGTTAAATATGGGCTTGGCATGCTGTGTCAGCGAAGGGAAGAGTATGAACAGGCCCTGGATTATTTTAAGGCTGTTCCTTTACATGATGTGAACTCGTATCTAGCCTTGACCGGTAGTGGCGATGCCTGTCGCAAACTTGGCCAATTCACTCAAGCGATCAAGTTATACAGAAGTGCCTTGGCGCAGAGGCCTGATTACTTGCGGGCTGTTAATCATCTGGGCCTTTTGTTGCTTGCTATGGGGTTCTCGCGAGAAGCCCTTGAATATTGCCAGCAGGCTGTGGCTATGGACCCTGAAGTAGCCAATAACCATCTTTATCTTGGCCAATGCCTGTGGTCTCTGGATTGTCTTGATGAAGCTATGGATGCTTATGCCTCAGCATTTGAGTGTGATCCAGAATCTGTCCCAATTGCAGTACAAATAGGGCACTCATTTCAGGAACTTACGGAGCTTCAGCATGCTGAATTCTGGTATAAAAAGGCGCTAAGCAAGGAGCCGGAAAATCTGGAGGCTCGAATTGGTCTTGCGCAGCTTTGCGGTGAAAGAGAGGAGCCAAACCAGGGCATTAAGCTACTCTTGCCATTGACTCAAGCGGATGGGATTTCTGTTACTACCTTGAAGGTATTGGCAAGGTTGCACTGGGATGAGGGTAATATCGATGAAGCTTGCGAAGTGTTGAACAGAGCTCTGATTCAGGAACCCGAAAATGTGTCGTTACATCATTTAATGGGTGCTCTTTTATCCTCTTCCGGTGACATGGGAAGTGCTGAAGACCATTTCAGGCGCGCCCTGGAATTAAATCCCAAATATATCCCAGCGCTGTCGGGTCTGGCGGTAAAGCTTAAAAGTAATGCTGATAGTGCCATAATCGACTCTATCCATGCGATTTTACAGAGGGACGACCTGACAGAGCGTGCCCGTGCGTCTTTGCACAATGGTTTGACTTATTTTTTTGATGGTAAGGGTGAGGCAGTCAAAGCTGCTAAACACCTCAATGCTGCTAATCAATTGAATTGGAGCTTCCGGTCAAAACGTGGATGGTCTTATAGCAGAGAAGCTCACCAGGCTTTTGTGGATAATCTGATTTCATATTTTGATGGGGATTACTTTGACACCATGGATGATAGGCCAGGCTCAGATAGTGAAATTCCTGTTTTCGTTGTAGGCATGCCGCGTTCCGGCACCACACTTACTGAGCAGATTCTTTCTTCACACTCCAACGTTCTGGGTGTGGGAGAGCGTCCCTATCTGGGGCGTTCATTCCATGCCGCACAAGCTCTTTCCATTGAGAAGCATGAGGATGAATTTTCAATATTCGAAAACATGCAGAAAAATGTAATCAAGGGGATTGCAGATGAATATTTGCAACAACTTGAGTATCTGAAAGAATTTAATGGTCATGAAACTGCAATCAGAGTTGTGGATAAGATGCCTGATAACTATCAGTTCATAGGCTGGCTGATTACTCTTTTTCCTAATGCCAGAATAATTTATTGTAATCGTGAAGTCAGGGATATCGGCCTTTCTTGTTGGATGACGCAATTTCGGTCGATTAGATGGGCGAATGATCTAGAAAATATTGCCCACCGATTGCTACAACACAAGCGCTTGATGAAACATTGGGAACAAGTACTCCCGGGCAAAATATATACCGTCAATTATGAACACCTGGTCAAGGATCAGGAGGCTGAGTCGAGAAAGCTGATTGAAAACTTAGGTCTTGAGTGGGAGGAGCAATGCCTGGAATTTTTTAATTCTAAAAGGCTGGTGCGCACAGCAAGTGTCGATCAGGTGCGCAAGCCAATTTATACAAGCTCTCTGAATCGTTGGGAGCCTTATAAAAAAGTCTTGCAGCCCATGCTCGAGATATTGGATAAACACGGCTTATAAAACACTTATGGGAAAGCAGTCGGGTAATTCGGTCACAATCGGAAAGTTCCGGGGCTTGGTTTTTTTGCTCGGCTATTCCGCTGTATTCGTTTTAATCCAATATCTGATTGTGTCAGGCAAACTGGAGTTTTTTTCTGACAAGCTGAGTTTTGGAATTGCCACTTTTTCAACTTCGATTATTTCATCAGTTGACAGCCACATTGTTCAACGTGGCACATTGTTGATTCACGAAAATGGAATCGGGGCTGTGAGAATAGATAATTCCTGTAATGCGCTTGAATTGATGCTCCTTCTGTTGGCTGCTCTCAGTATTTACCCTGCATCATGGCTTTATAAAGGAAAAGGAATTGCCTTCTGTCTTGTTGGCATACAGTTGTTTAATGTAGTGCGGATAATCACTCTATATTACGTCATAGAACTCTGGCCTGAGTACTTTGATCTGGTCCATGAATATATCTGGCGATTTCTTATTACACTGGTTGCTCTGACTTTTTTCCTGGTTTGGGTAATGCTGGAGCCGGAAGAAGGGGAAAGCTCGTTGACTAATACATGAACTACAACAGAATTTCATTGTCTTTTGTTTTGTTGTTCATCCTGACACCAGGCCTGATTGCATTCCTGGCCTGGTGGATACTTTTTGATCCATTGCTACTTGTCATGATTCGTGGTGTTGCGGGTACGTTGCTTGAACTTTGCTTTAGAAATCTGGGGCTGAAGATCAATATTTTACCCGATAACAGCTTTCACATTTTTACCAATCTTTTGAAGGAGCCGGAGCCCTATCTATCAACATTGTTGATTAGTCTGGATTTCAAATTACTGACTCTAGGGCTCCCCATTTTTTGGTCATTCAGTTTTTTTTATATCAGATATAGACAGTTTAAAGCTTTATTGATTGGCGCCTTCATTTCATTTTTATTGATTAATTTTGCAGTATTCCTAAAAGGTATATATTTGATCAAGGCAACAATTAGACAGGAAAATGTGGTTAACCAGTATCTTCAAAATGCCCAGCTTATTGTTCCTGTTGAGGCAGTTACCCAGTTAAATGTCACAAGTTGGCTGTTAGTCGGAAACTTAATGAACCATGTGGCAATATTTATCTTTCCGATTTTTTGGTGTATTTATTCTAATGCGAAATTTTTCAGGGAAAACCAGTTGCATAAAGTCAGAGATAGATTTAATGGGTGAGGATAGATGCGTCAAATTTATATCTATTATTGACGTACAAAGTAGGTTTTCTTTTTCCAGCATTAAAATATCTTTTTCTATTTAAATATTATTCATTAACACTGGCCCCGGATAACTGAGCAATTGCCGACAACGTAGTTTGTGCAGCATTCAGTCCAAGGCGAAAATCCTTGTCGGAAAAAGTGGTCCATACATCCAGCGGAGTATGCCAGGTGGGGTTCCAGCCGCCACCGGTGTGAGTGCCGCGTTCGTTTTCCCGCAGACTGATAGAGGGCACGATATTCATGAACGAGGTTGAATCGGTGTTGGTCATATGCGGACCCACCGTAGCAGGATAATCGGTGTTGTAGGCATCAGCCGCCGCCTTGAAGGCAAAGGCCAGAGCCATGGATTCATCAACTAAATCGGAAGCGGACTGGAATTCGATATTAATATCGGCTTCAGGCCGTTGTTCCGGATTCACCGTGCCGTCGGCACGTGGTGCACCATGATCCCATAACATCATGTCGTGCTGAATCATGCCCAGCCAACGTGGCTCCTGGTAAAGTCCTGAGCCTGCCGGGCTTTCAATACCCTGCAGAGCCTGGCGCTGTTCAACATAGGCTTTGGAGCCATTGAGTCCGGTTTCTTCATTGTTCCAGAACGCAAAGCGAATGGAGCGTTGGGTTTCAACTTCCGGATCGCTAAGGATTCTCGCCAGTTCCATCACCAGTGCTGTACCGGAGGCATTGTCGTTTACCGCTTCGTTAACCCATATGCGTGCCGACTATATACATCTCATCAGGATGGGTGGTGCCAATCTTGGTGCAGTACACCTCCTGGCGTTCTCCGTCGCTGGGTTCCTCGGCATTTAACTGTCGAATGCGTTCATCGGGTTGTGCTTCCAAATCACGATTTACACCTGTAGCTACACGGTAGCCGAAAATAGAGCTGCCCCCTGGGCCGCTGCCATTGCGTCCGGCTTCGCCACCGGTTTCTGTCATTAGGTCCGCATTTAATTCAGCGGTGGTTGGACGGGTACGGGACGCTCTGGGGGTAGTGGAATAGTCATAGGTTATGTAAATCAAGGGGTCAGAGTTCTTGATTTTCAAAGCTGACCCTTTTGAAATTGAACTTCACCCATTGTTAGAAAGTCTGCTTTTAGGGAAAAATATTTCATCAATAGAAAAGAAATAATTGCCATCGTTAATTGCTTTGAGAAGTTAGTGGACATCTTAATAAGAAGAATCGAACTAAACGAAACTAAAGAATTTTATTCTCTGTAAACATAGCCAGTAAAATTGTAGAGACTTTTTGATAATAAATTCTGCGATGATTTTCCACCAGTTACTCCATTTGATGCAGTGTTTTGATGGAAGACTTAAGTTTTAATGCATATTGTTTCCTTATTAGTTAGCTTCCCCTCATTGTTGTTAATGGCGATAATTTAAGAAAACAAGAAATCAGCTATGTTCAGATTTATTCTTATCCTTTCAGTCCTGACCCTTCTTTCAATACAGGCGCAAGCGCAGTCTGTGCAGGTTGGCCAGGGTCGTGACCAGAAATCCATCAAGATGGTGCGTACTGACACACCACCAGTGATCGATGGTGTGCTGGATGACGCTGTCTGGGATAATGCGGCTTACATTGACGAATTCCACCAGATCATTCCGGTGGAATATGGAGAGCCCACCGAGCGTACCGAAATTCGCTTGCTCTACGATGATGATGCACTGTATGTCGCGGCAAAGATGTTCATCGACCCTGCATTGATTACAGCCAATATCCTGAAGCAGAACACGACGATTTTCGGTAGTGATGATTTTGTTTCTGTTTCATTAGACTCCTTTAATACACAGCGCGGCGGCTATTTCTTCGGAGTGAATCCCAATGGCGTGCGGGCGGACGGTTTATACCGAAATATCTCTCAGTTCTATGCCGACTGGGACACCATTTATTTTGCAGAAACCACTATTGTTGAGGACGGCTGGATCGCGGAATTCGAAATCCCCTTCAAGTCCATTTCCTTCGATCCGAGCAATGACACCTGGGGGCTAAATTTTTCGCGCCGCGTTCAGTACAAAAACGAACAGATGGTGTGGGTAAGCAATGACCGCCGTTATGATCCCAGCAGTGCAGGCCTGGCTACTGGTATGGAAGGAATGAAGCAGGGGCTTGGTCTGGACATTGTTCCTTCCACCAGTGTGACCCAGGAAAGGAATATTGTTGCAGGGACATCAGATACCCGCACAGAGCCCTCGGTTGATGTGTTTTACAAGCTCACTACCGGGCTTAATGCCTCATTGACAGTGAATACTGATTTTTCAGCCACCGAAGTCGATGATCGCCAGGTTAACCTGACACGCTTCAGCCTGTTCTTTCCGGAAAAACGCGATTTCTTTTTGCGCGAGGCAGATATTTTTGAATTCGGGCGTTTGAACCAGAATGGTCGTCCGTTTTTCTCGCGCCGCATTGGTCTCGGGCGCGGAGGTGACGCTGTTGATCTGGACGTGGGGGCCAAAATCAGCGGCCGTATTGGTGATTGGGAACTGGGTGCACTATCCATTCGTCAGGGTGAACAGGATACGGTGTCTGCGGACACGCTTTCTATCATCCGGGTCAAGAAAGGCCTGTTAAGCGAATCGACCATCGGGGCAATTTTTACTGACGGTAATCCCAATTCTGAACTGGACAACTCTCTTGCCGGCATTGATTTCCTGTACCGTAAATCCGATCTGCCGGGCGGGCGCATATTTGAGGTTTCCAGCTGGATTCAGCAGTCTGATACTGAAGGTATATCCGGTGATGATTCAGCAGCAGGAATTAGCGTGGCTTTTCCAAGCCAGGAAGGTCTGACAGGGGAGCTTCAGTTCAATCGTTTCGAGGATAATTTCAATCCGGCGCTGGGATTTACCAACCGTGTGGGAATAGATCAGTCGGTGGCTGCACTGAATTATAACTGGCGGCCGGATGACGGGATTTTACAATCGGTATATTTCAGCACTTCCTGGGAGCGATACGAAGACAGTAATGGTAGCCTGCAATCAAAAGGCCTGACCATTACGCCATTGGAATTGACCAGCAGGGCAGGTGATGCCATGTTCCTGCGCTCGAATTTTGACACCGAAGTGCTGACACAACCTTTCAGGATATATCCCGGTGTGATTATCCCGGTGGGAGAATATGATTTTGAAAACCACGGTATCGAATTTCGCAGCGCCAGCTTTCGCAAGTTAAGTGGTCGCATAGCCTTTATTGATGGGACTTTTTACAGCGGTGACCAGAGCAGGGTGTTCGGCAATGTCACCTGGCAACCCTCACCAAAAATTCGCACTAATGTGGGTTTTAATATTACCGATGTGAAACTGCCGCAAGGGGAGTTTATTACACGTCTGTTGACCGCAGGGGTCGATTATATTTTTTCCAATACCCTGTCGTGGGTGAACCTGGTGCAGTATGACAATATCAGTGAAACCATCGGTATCAACATGCGCCTGAACTGGATTCCTCAGGCCGGACAGGAGTTCTTTTTCGTGGTAAACCATAATATGCAGGATATTGACCTGGATAACCGCTTTCATACCAGTTATTCATCCGTGACGGCCAAATTCAGTTATACCTTCAGGTATTAAGGCTGCTTTCCTTCAGTGCAAGCCCGGGCTTATTAATGCTCACTCAAGGATTTCCATAACCAGCCGACCACAGCGCCAATCAGAAAGATTGTTAAATAGATAATCACCCGCGAGGCCTGCAGGCTCCAGATCAGAAAATCCACGCTGACGACTTGCATATTCTGAATCACGAATATGCCCATCAAAATCAAAGCCGTTGTGCCAAGAATCATTTTCCAATTCATTATTTTTCCCTCTGGATTATTATGCTCTTTATTAGCTAGTTGCGTGCTTGCTTATGGTTAGATGATTTATCATCGGTTTCGGTATCCAGGATTTTTGCTATAGGGATTCGCTGGTTCATCGGGATAGTCGCTTACCCTCGGTTTTGTGTTTATGAATAGATAAATCATGGAAAGAAATAATTTTCAGTCATATGATTATTCATGTTAAAAGTTAACAATGAGTTTACGCTATTTGAATCAGTCTGGAGAAGATTATGATTGTCGGTGTCCCTAAAGAAATAAAAGATAACGAATACCGTGCGGGTCTGGTGCCTACCAGTGTGCTGGAGCTGACCCATCATAATCATGAGGTGCTGGTGCAGTCAGGACTGGGTGCCGGTATTGGCATGACCGATGATGATTACCGGGCAGCCGGCGCGCAAATTGTGGAGACTGCCAGTGAAGTGTTTGAAAAGGCAGAGCTTATTGTCAAGGTCAAGGAACCCCAACCGCAGGAAATCAGTATGCTGAAGAAAGGGCAGGTTCTGTTTACTTACCTGCATCTGGCGCCGGATCTGGCGCAGACCGAGGGCTTGATGAAGTCCGGAGTCACAGCCATCGCCTACGAAACCATATTTACCCCGGATGGTGTATTGCCTTTACTGGCGCCAATGAGTGAAGTTGCCGGGCGCCTGGCAGTTCAGGCAGGGGCCAGTTGTCTGGAAAAGGATAATGGCGGCGCCGGTATTCTGCTGGGGGGGGTGCCCGGGGTTGATTCAGCCCATGTATTAATTATTGGTGGCGGTATTGTCGGAGAAAATGCCGCTTATATTGCCAAGGGCATGGGCGCCCAAGTCACTATTCTGGATAAAAATGTACCACGCTTGCGCGAGCTGGATAATAATTTTGCCGGCCGTGTGCACTGTGTGTTTTCCAACAAGGCCAGTATTGAGAAATATGCCCTGGAAGCAGATCTGGTAATTGGTGCGGTACTGGTGGCGGGGGCGGCAGCGCCCAGACTGCTCAGTCGCGACCTTATCAGCCGCATGAAACCAGGCTCTGTGGTGGTGGATGTGGCTATTGATCAGGGCGGCTGTTTTGAAACCTCGCGTCCAACGACACATTCTGATCCCACCTTTGTAGTCGATGATGTAGTGCATTATTGTGTGGCCAATATGCCAGGCGTGGTTCCACGTACTTCTTCATTTGGATTGAACAATGCCACCTTACCTTACATTTTGTTGTTGGCAGATGAAGGCTGGCAGCAGGCGCTTGCCAATGATGAGGGCTTTATGGCCGGACTCAATGTCCATGCCGGGCATGTCTGCTGCAAGGCGGTAGCTGAGGCCCATGGGCTTAATTATTCCGAGCCTGAACAGTTTCTGATCTAGGCGAACTTTTTTTAAAGAGGCGCGATAAGCCATGCAGGCTATGCTACTAAAAAGTCCTGGTTCGGCGCTGGTACCAACAGAGCTGGAGAAGCCCATACCGGGCGAGGAGCAGCTACTGGTGCGTGTGCTGGCTTGCGGGATCTGCCGCACTGACCTGCATGTACTGGATGGTGAGCTTTCCCAGACTGTGTATCCCATCGTGCCCGGGCATCAAGTGGTGGGAGTAGTGGAAGACATGGGGAGCCTGGTTACGCAGTTTAGTATTGGTCAGCGCGTGGGCATTCCCTGGCTGGGCTCCAGTTGCCAGCATTGTGACTTTTGCCGCAGTGGAAAAGAGAATTTGTGTGCTGATGCAAGATATACCGGTTGTCAGATTAATGGGTGATTTGCAGAGTATTGTACGGCGAATCACCACTATTGTTTTTCATTGCCGCAGCATTATTCAGATCTACAGGTAGCTCCTCTGCTTTGTGCTGGACTTATTGGTTACCGAGCTTATCGATTGGCAGGATC
>Ga0181607_10003133_pt1 | contig 14451 bp, 10 predicted proteins | sample 041ome_9_FD_132420 | JGI IMG/M metagenome (GOLD analysis project Ga0181607, IMG submission 132420) | Coastal salt marsh microbial communities from the Groves Creek Marsh, Skidaway Island, Georgia - 041413US metaG (megahit assembly) | ecosystem: Environmental > Aquatic > Marine > Intertidal zone...
AGAGAGAGACAGGTCGGAACAGAAAAGAATGAGCGCTGCTGCCACACTCTTCCCGACAGCTGCTGCTGCTGCTGCTCGTATCAACAGAGTTTCGAGCTCGAAATCCGCCTCGTCGTCGTCGTCGTCATCTTCGTCCTCGAAGACTTTTCGAGGAGGAGCGTTGCCGCAACAACAGCAGCGACATGAGCGGCCTCGCGCCGCGCTTCTCAGAGCCACAAACGCGGCTTCATCTTCAAAATCGAACAGCGAAGAAGAGAACGACGGAAAGAAGGACGCGACGACGATCAAAGCGGCTAATGCGAAAGCCTCTTCTTCTTCTTCTTCTTCTTCTTCTTCTTCTTCGAATGCCAACAACAAGCAAGACCTGACGAAAGCGTTGGAATCCGGGAAGAAAGTCACCGGAAAAGGTGCGCGTGTTTCTTTATGCATACATGCGCGCGCGCGCACGTTCGCGTGTTTTCTGTGACTCTTTCTCTTTCTCTTTCTCTTTCTCTCTCTCTCTCTCTCTCTCTCTCTCTCTCTCTCTGTTCGTTTCTCTGACCTCTTCTCTTTTCTCCGATAAAAAATTGATTACAACAACGAACAAACAGTGGAAGCGGTGAACCGAGGCGGCTTGATCTTACGCGTCATGAACAACAAATATCGAGCGTTTCTGCCGAAATCGCAGATGCGATCGTCGAGGTTGAAGTTTTGCAAGACGACGAAAGCAGAGTTGACGGAAGCGGAAGTCATGAAGCAGCAGATTGGCAACTTGATCGACGTGAAGTTTGTCGAGGTGACGCCGAAACGCGTCGTGTGTTCGGAGAAGAGTTTGATTCAAGAAAACGCGGAGAAGAAGTTACCGGTTGGGTCGCAACAGAGAGTGGTGGTGACGAATTTGAGCGATTTTGGAGCGTTCGTGGAAGTTGTCGACGGTGATTTGTCGTCGTCGTCGTCGTCGTCGGAAGAAGAAGAACAACTTTCCCCGGTTGGTTTGGAAGGTTTGATTCACATCTCGGAGTTGTCTTGGAACAAAGTGGCGCACCCGAGAGACGTGTGCAGAGTCGGCGACGAATTAGAGGTGAAAGTGTTAGAGGTGGCGAATAGCGGCCAAAGAGTCAATTTCAGCGCGAAGCAAATGTTAGACGATCCTTTGATGGAAACTTTAGATACGATTATGCCGGTGACGATGCCGGAGTTGTCCTTTGACGATTCGGATTCTGCGTTTGCGAGCGGCGATTTCGACGGCGAGGAAGGGACGAAAATGGAAGCGAGTTTGCCCGGGTTGCCGAGAATTTGCGCGGAGTTGTTGGCCGAAGATGGCGTAGAGGCTGTCATTCCAGGCAGAACGGCCGTGGAGAGAAGGGTCGTTTCCCAAGATCTCGAGTTATGGCTCACCAACGTTCAAGTCGAGGACGGGTACAACTTATTAGCGAGAAGCGGAAGACAAGTGCAAGAGATTCACGTGGTGACGAGCTTGAATCGAGAAGCGATTAAAAGAGCGATTAAAAGAGCAACGAGAGCGACGAATGCTTAATTATTGTTCTCATTAAGAAAACGATGACAACAACGTCGGGTAAAAATTTGATGTTGACGATACAAAAAAAGAAGAGAGTTCCAAAACAAGAGCGAGAGAATGTTTGTGCGCGATCGATCATTTATTTACACACACGCGTGGTATAAAACACATCTCGTCTTATTCTCAAATTCAATGATTATTACAATTAAATGCTGCTTCCTCTTCTCCTCCCTTCAAAAACGATCACATATAAACCATTTTTCTTTTATTCCTCTCGCTCGCTCGCTCGCTCGCTCGCCCTCTTCTCTCTCTCTTCTCACTCTCTCTCTCTCTCTCTCTACTAACAAAATAAACTCATCGTCGATAGATGTACTCTTTATTTACTTCATGAACGATTCCAAGTACGCGACTTCTTCGGAGGAACCGGTGAAGAACGGCACGCGTTGGTGCACCTTCTCCGGGTTGATCTTCAACACTCTCCCGGTACCATCAGAACCCGCCCCGCCGGCTTGCTCGGCCAAGAAACTCATCGGCGCGCATTCGTACAACAAGCGCAACTTACCGTTCGGGTTCTTGGAATCGCCCGGGTAGCCGTAGATGCCGCCGTACAACATCGTTCTGTGGAAGTCACCAACCAAAGAGCCAATGTATCTGGCAGAGTACGGCTTAGATCCGGTTTCTTTACCGCCCGTCTTCAACGAGTCCATGTACTTCTTCAATCCCGGGGCCCACATGTCGTAGTTACCTTCGTTGAAGGAGTAAATCTTCCCGGATTTCGGGATTTGGATTCTTTCGTGGGTCATGATGAACTCGCCGACGGCGGAGTCCAAGGTGAAACCGTAGACGCCATCCCCGACGGAGATGACCAAGATGGTAGACGAGGAGTACATGCAGTAGCCAGCGGAAACCAAGTTTTCGCCCGGTTGGCAGACGTTTTGCACGCACTTCGCTTCGACTTCCGCCGGCGATTCGGAGTTGAAATCCGGAACGCACTGCGAGTCGCCCGCGTAGATACCCCAGATGGAACCGGTGGAAACGGCGGCATCGATGTTCGAGGAACCATCTAACGGATCAAAAACGCACACGTAGTTCCCGCCGTACGTTTCTTCGACCGCGACCGGCACGTCTTCTTCCTCCGACGCGATGACGCCGGTTCTCCCGGACAATCTCAACGTGTCGCAAAAGACGTCGTTGGAGATGACGTCCAACTTCTTTTGGTCTTCCCCTTGAACGTTCGTGTCGCCGGCCAAACCAGTCATGCCCGCCAAACCAGCTCTTTGCACGAGAGACGCGATTTGCTTGCACGCGACCGAGATGGATTGCAACACGATGGCGTGTTCGTTGTCGATGTTATCCTTCATCTCTTGTTGGAGCACCCACGTGGAGAACGGCGTGCCGATTTCCGACGCCGCCGAAACGCGAACGGCAGACGCTCTCTTCGTGGCAGAAGCAGCAGCCTTCTTGTTGCTTCTTCTCTTCAAAGCGGACGTCTTTTGGACGAACGCGGTGGTGGATTTCATCATCATCGTCGCTTGCGAGGCCATTTTTTTTTAAAAATCAAAAATAGTATTATCTGTTGTGGTTGTTTTTGGTCCATCCAGAGAGGACGCAGACAAAAGAGAGAAAAAAATTGTCGATCGATTAGTCAAAAATCATCATCATCGCGCGGGGAAAAACGAACGATAAACTTTTCGTCGTCGTATATCGACGTCGTCGTCGAACGCGAGAGAGGAGCTGTTTCTTATCGCGCGCGCGCGAATGAAAAGAAAAAAAGGTTCGAAAAGCCACTCCTCTTCTCTCTCCGTATCTCTTTCGAAAGAACGAGAGAGAGAGAGAGAGACATTTGAGAGAGATACGGAGAGAGACAAGAGAGGTTTCTATCCAAAAAACAGTAATCGGACGCTTTGATTCTTCCTCTTCTTTGCGACGACGACGACGACAACAAACGAGAGAGAGAGAGAGAGAGAAAACAACAACAACGACAGCGAAAAAGACCCTCGTCGATGATCGACGAGAGGTTCTTTTCTCTCTCTCTCTGGGTTGGTACGCAGTGGAAGCAGTGCGCTCTCGTACCTTCTTTGTTTTTAGTGTGGGTTGTGGTCTTCTTCTCACTCTTGACGGGACGTAAAAATGTACACATGTATAGGGTTTCTATAGCGCTCTTTTTTTCCTTTTGTTTTTTTTCTTCTCTCTCTCTCTCTCGTCTCTCGTCTCTCTATCTCTCGTCTCTCGTCTCTCTATCTCTCTTGACTCGCTTACGTCCGGCGCGTTCAACTGTTTTATAGTTTTTACGTTTTCGCTTTCGTCTCGTTCGTTCGTTAACCCAAAATTCGTCATTCTGAAGTGGTGCTCATCACACTCTCGTCCAGAGTTTGTGTTGGTGGTAGTGCGCGTGCGTGTGCGCGAGCGCTTCGTCGTTCAAACTTTATCACTCATCGCGGGAGAGAGTATTCGCAGAAAAAGGGAGATATTTCGATAAAATACCACACACCCCTTCGCGCGCGCTTTTTGCTCTTTCTTCTTCTTCTTCTCCCGGATATAAAATATAATTAAATAAGATTCTTCGCGACCGACGAGCAGCGATAACATATGGCGTTTGTACTCCGCGCTTTGAAAGCGCAGAATAAACACCGCGACGACGCCGACGCGGACGATCGGAAGGAACAAATGAATTGGGATTTGAACGAGGACTTAAAGTTGGACGAGGACGAGATGCGAGGGATGAAACGAGCTGACAAGGCGAGATATTTGAGATTCTTGAAAGCCGATAGAGACGGAGACGGCCAGTTGAACGAAGACGAGCTGCAAGTCGCCGAAGACGGAGAACGTCGATATCACTCGATACTTACGCTCCGAAAATTGAAAGTTTTCTTAAAGGATCGCATTAATATGAGATCTGCGTATTGGGCGCTCGTGTTATACGCGATGTTTCTCGCGTTGTACCTCGGACTTTTGTACCAACAAGCGAACGTGGAGTCGGCGTACGACGTCACGTCCTCGATCGAAGCGGTGCTTTTACCAAAAACGAAGGCGACGGATGAGGTAGTTGAATTATACGAAGATAAAAACGCAGTTTACTCGTGGATAAAAAATACTTTTGGACCGATTTGGTCAGATCCAGTGTGCGGCGACGGAGAGTGTTCCACCGGCGAATACCCAGGATTTGGTCGATTCGGCTGCGTCGCCGATTGCGGCGAGTACGCGTACTTGGTTCCCGTGGAAATACGGTTGAAAGCTGCGCCTTATTTCGCCGCCGATGATGATCGCGTTGCACTCTTCATGAATACGACAACCTGGAATCTCTGTACCAGAGAACTCTATCTTCCGAAAAATACTGTGGAAGAGTGTTGGTTCGCAAACTCTCGACAATTCAAGTACTACAACGGTACCGTGGAAACGTACGAAATGATGGTTCCTGGCTTACAATGGCAGGTGAAACTCAACGCTCCGTACGGAGGCACGTCGGGAGAGGTATATTATACGCTCAGCAAAGAATCGTCGGAGAAAAAACTGGCGTACAGTTGGGGTATGTGCGAGGTAAGCGACAACCAGGCGACGACCATGATCACCGCCGACGCGACGTATCTGTTCGACATGTACGAATACGCGGGGTTGAGCGACGGTTCTCACTCGAGATTTTACGAACCGCAATTGCATTCTACCGCGGCAAAAAATGCTCACGAGTCATCTTTCAAAGAGGTAGGTTCCGGACGCGAAGTTTTGTCCGAAGTCGTCATGAGCGCGGCTGAGCTCGACGCGTTCATCGCAACCAAGAATACGTCCTCGTCGAACAAATTCTTTTTTGCGCCGCGCATTTATCGCAATCCTCTGCTCAATTTTCCAAACGAAACCTTCGTCGTCGTTACTTCGGCATCGCCTAAGAACAAAAACGAGACAGTGCAAGTAGTCAAAGTTCTGAACGAGCCTTCTCCCGGGTGGGTGGAAAACGAATCCTTCGCGACGACGCGCGCCGGTCAGAGCATGAGCAAAAAATCAGACTCGGACAGAACCACTAAGATGACGAGCTCATCGGATATCCCCGCGGATTGGTCGGTTCCCGTGCTCGAAGGATCAACATCGACGTCTTCGAAACTTTGGGGTGGATCAGAAGAAAACTCCACGTTGACGTGCGGGGCGGACGAAAAAAAGTTGATGATTTTGTCGTCTCTTCGCGAGCTCCATTCCACTCACGAGACGCAAGCCTTTGTTACTTCCCCGGAAGTGAAGTTTCAGGAAGGAACGATCTGTCCAGTTGGCGAGTGGGTTCCTTTCGGTAATGCGTTTGAGATTGGCGAAGAATACAAAGGAGTGGTTGGAAGCGGAGACGACGCGAAAAGTGAATGCATCGAACTTTGCATGGAAGATGCTCCGTACGCAAACGTGGCACTGCATTATGATAACGAGTGTTACTGTCAGTATCACGGAGGTGTTGATGATGAGTTCGTTTCTGCGGAGGGACTCATTTCTGATAGCTCTGGTGGTTCCACTATATTCGGTTGTCTGCTTTCCGCGACGGCGTACTCGTGTTACGATGAAATGAATGAGCTGGGTGATCACTCATGCGAGGATTCTGGGAGAAACCTTGTAGTTTATCCGCCCCAAGATTACGTGACCCCTGGAAAAATCCAAACCTCTGTCGATGGAGAAGATGATCCAGATTTAGGGTGGGCGCCAAACGTATTGCTCGATCATCTGAGCGTTTACGGATACACTTCCAGATTTGCACGATCCGACGTCGATTTTACCGTGTATCCAAGACCGACGGAGATTTGCGTACCGGCGAACGTTTCGGAATTGTCGCTTTGGACTATCGTTAAACACGGTACGGGTTCCGAGAGTTGGGACCTTGCTGATTGGATTCGTGAAAAACGTTTCGAGACGCCGTCGTTCGGAATCATGACTGAAGAGGGTTGCTTGGCGGTCCCGGAAACAAAATGTACGACAACCGGACCCGGGGCGTTTTTTGATTTTTGCGCTACAAACGGGTGGAAAGCGTCGGTAAAGAATTTCACTCTTCCCAACCCAGGCGCTGGCGATTCGTGTCGTGGACCAGATGGCCTTGGTTATTGGCAGACGTTGAGTGATGCGGACGAAGATGATGTGATTGAACTGTATCCTGAAACAATCACTCCGGAACTCGAACTGATGACGGCGATCGAGACTTCGTTTTCAATCCCGCAATTTTCTGAGGCTATCACCATGCCGAACAGCACTGACGATTCATGTCCCGATGATACGAAAGAAATCTACGTGGTTCTAACATCCCCCTTCTCGGGATTAGATACGTTTTCGTACGGTATCAGATCCGCGAGTGATTCATACAAAGTCACGAAAGCTCGGATGAGTGGTGGATCTCTGCTTTCGCCTGAACGCTTCATTAAGTTAGACGACGCTCTCGTTAAAGCTCAGCTCCCGACGGGCGCGTTGAACGATCACATCTATTTGGATTGTATGCCGGAGAAATTATCTCTGTATTCTCTCGATAATAACACTGGTTATAAATTGAGTTCTATCGTGACCTACGGGACCCCTTACTTCGAATGGGCTCAGGAAGTGCAACCTCAGCTTCTTAACCTCGTCCCCCAAAATGAAGGGAACGAATATCCGCCTTACGGATATCCAATCGAAGGTGCGGTTGGTCAGTGCGTGTATATGAGAGAAAGTGTAGGATTGAAAACCACCAAGTATTGCGCGAAAGAAGGCGAGTACGAGATTCAAACTGCGCGCACTGGCTACATACTCGGCTTGACAGACGCGAAGGTGCACATCGCCGATTCCAAAGGGTGCTCCTTGGGCGTAGCGAGCGTCCCAAATCGCTCCGTCGTTGGTGTCGGAGCTACAGCTTCGAAGTCTAAATTTTCCGTAAATTCAACGACTGGTGGGAGCTCTGATTGCAAAACGATTATGCTTGACGATGGCGTTGTCGCAAAAGCGCCGAGTGTAATTCCTCCCGAGAAACCCGCGTGTCCAACCGGTCAAAGATTGTTGTCGATGATGACGCAAACATCTTTCTTGGGTCGTCGAAACTACTGGGTAGTGTACCGTGTCGAGACGCACGCAGTTGGCGACGGTGGAGATTCCGTCACGACCAAAGCTCGAACGTCCATGATTCTTTTGAATCCTGGAGACAACCAGTTTTCTATAGACCACTGGTGCGTTGCTCCCGGCGACTACGAAGTAGAGATGATTGATACCGCAAGTGCGCTCGGTGAATTGTCGGGCGAGCAAGGTCCAAGAGCAAAAGAGGGCTGGCGTGGTGGCGGCGTGTCTATTGTGATGGCCAATGGGTGCGAACTAGAGAAAACGTACCCTTCTGGAACTTCCAGACTTGCAAAGCCGTTCAGCGTTCCAGCAGGTGACGACGCGGATGAAGTTTTCCTTCAAACAGACTGCAAAGCAACTGGCACGCGAAGTGAAAAGCGAGACACATCGCGAGGCTGGTGCTCGTTCGAAACGAACACAACGAGTAATTGTAACGATAAGGTTCCAAATGGAGATTGGTTTTTTGATTACGATCTTATCGACAGTGATAAATGGGATGAGGACAGGATCGCGAAGTGCGACGAGGGTATTTGCGGGAACATGAGATGCCATGAGCCTGCATTTCTGAGCTCAGGTAACCGTCTCGAATCAGTCGAGAACGGATGCTGTGTTCCAGTAATGAGCACCGAGGGCAATTCTCTCGTTTTACCCAACTTTCTCATCCCCAAACTCTCCAGTAATGCCACAGATCCGGTACCCGTTGACGATTCCGTGAACAGAAGGCGTTACATTGCCGGAAAGAACGTCGTGATTGGAGGGCTTTTGATGCATCAAGTGCGTCATGCTCAAAATACTTGTCCTGGAAAATTTGGCACCAAGGGAGAAGGGGAGGAGACTCTGAGCGGCGAGGTGTGCCAAGATCTAAAAAATACGGATTCGTCGCCTTTTGGAGTTGATCCAGCGTTCATATCGACTTCTACACTTCACGCCGGCCTCGAAGTAAATCCCGTCACGTATTACGAAAGCAGCGAAATGAACCCTAGGGGCGTTCCGTATGGTTTTTACAGCGTTGATTTTGAGAAACGTGAGAAAGGTTTTCCGATTTTCATCGACATAAACGCGGCAGAGAACGCGTTTAACAGAGTAATGACGTATCTCGAAAATGGATTTTACCTCGATAAATATACGAAGTCATTCACGGTTGAGATCCTGACTTACAACGGCGACTTGAGATACTTTTGTCGTTACGTTTCCGAATTTTCCTTCACGCAAGCAGGTAGCATACTCGTCAAATCTACAGCCGATGCAATGGACTCTCAACCGTATTACTACGATCCCAACGATAAGCAGGCTGAAAGTTTATATATTGTCAGACGCGTTTTCGAAGCAATTTTCTGCGTCTCGTGCCTGCTCACGTTGAGCGTTGAACTGTTTCAATTGATCGTGGCTGTGTGGATTGACGGCCACCCTGGCGCATACTTTTCGTCAATTTGGAATTATATCGAACTTGCATCGATAGCTATGCACATTTGCACTGTAGTGATGTGGGTGCTGCACGTTGAAGCGATGAGAAAGTTCGACGCCAAACTCAGCTACGACGTGTACGTTGATCCACAACACAGTCAGGAGGCGCGATTTTTGAAGTTTGATGAGAATGGTTCAACTTTGAAATACTTTGTCGATAAGGTGATGGACGATTTTGTGGTGATTCTGAACAACCGAGGAATATACGTGACGATCAACGGGATCAACATCTTCCTGTGTTTACTCCGTTTTTTCAAAGCGGCGGATTTCCAGCCAAAGCTTGGCATCGTCACGCGAACGGTTGGTAAGTCGTTCCAGGAGCTTGCACACTTTTTTGCGTTACTATCTATGGTCTGTCTCATGTACTTGATTTTCGGACAGGTTGTGTTTGGCGATAAGGCTCAACAATTCAGTAACTTATCCCAGTCGGCGCAAACAGTGATTAGCTGGACTTTGTCTGGAGACGATCGCGGAGCGGGCCAGCGTCTGTTTGAATTACCTGGTAACCTGGCCATTGCGGGAGCGGTTTATTACACTACGTTCGCCCTGCTCACGACGCTCATGCTCCTCAACTTTCTCATCGCTATCTTTTCCGAGGGCTACATGAGAGTTCAAGATGAGAGTCACAGTACCAGTAGTCTTGTCTCTGAATTGTCGTTTCTCGTGAAAGGCTGGATGCGATCGGCGGCGAGTCGAGGGAAGATTTTGAATGAAAAGCAACTACTCAAGAGAGTACGCATGATGATTGCCGCTCAGGAAACTGAGATGTTGGTGTTGAACGAAGGGAATAATATAGACGTTAAAAAGCTCCTGGAAGACAAAGGTGGCGATGATTCTGATTCTGATGACGAAGGTTCAAAAATGATTGCGCTCACGGAAGATGGCGACGTGGCGTTTGAAGTTGACGAGCTTCAGCGCATCATCAGATCTGGCGTAATTTCGGCCAAAAACGCAGAGGACTCGAAATCTCAGAGAAAAGAAGGTTCCGACGAGAAGAATGGCTTCAAGGACGCCATGAAGAAGACGTTCTCATCTAAGGGTGGCAGTAAAAAGTTCACCTCTGGCAGTCAGCAGATTTTTGATTCCGTCGTCAACGCGTCTTACACGAAATACGAGAAACAAGAAATCCCGCCGCTCGACTTGAAGGTTGCGGAAATGCATTCGATGATGTTGGTAATGTATAAACAGATCGCCAAGTTGGAAGAAAAGTTAATCTCGACTGCCGGTGAGAACAAAATATCGTCGAAAGATAGCGTTCTCAGCCAGGTTGAGGATTAAATAGAATTCTTTCCAAGTAAACTATTTATTCTACTCTCGCGACTTTAGATTTCCGCGAGGGTTAAATGTGCATAGCGAGCCCGATCTTCCAAGAGTACAACAAGGTTGATGTGTATGTGTATAATGTACTACTGCATATAAATAACGTTTATATTTTTCATCGTTACACGAGTTAAGATTTTAGAACACAACATAGGGAATTTGAAAAAGAAGAAGTTCTGTGCGTTTGTCTCGGTCAAACGATAAATAATGTGCTTGCTACTCTCACTTCATCACGTAACTCGCCCTGTTTTTTTTTTACGTCGTAAATACCTCAAAAAGGATTCACACGCATCCCATCATGGGAGCAAAAAATTTCGGGAAGAAGAAAGAGTCGGCGAAAGTGAAGCGCGCGAAGCGAAGAGAGAAGAAACTGCGAGCGCTTCGGTTAGCCGGTATTATAAATAATAATACCGGTAGTGGTACTATTGATGGTAACGAAAAGGAGAATACGATTAACGATGGAATGACGACGACGATGGTCACGGATGATGATGATGATGGCGGCAGGAGAGAAGAAGAAGAAGAATCAGAAAAACACTCGATGATGATGACGATGATGACGGCGAAAGAACGCCGTCAGAGAGAGATGGAGAGAAAAAAACAGCTCAAACTGGCGATGAGTTCGATGAAAAACGCGAGGAAGAAACAAAATAAGAAGACCACGGAGAGGAAGACGATGAGTTTACAAATTCAGAAGATGAAGAAAGAGAGAGACGAGTTGCAAAATAAGAAAAAGAAAAAGACGAAGGAGGCGCTGATCGTTGGACAGATGAACGACGTGGAGATGATGACGTCGTGAATAATGATATCGTCGGATAGAGCGCGTAGAAAGAGAGAGAGAGAGATAAGAGAGAGAACAAAGGTAATGTAGAGAGAGTATTATAATAGCGTGTCGTCAATTTTAGCGCGTTTTTAGCGCGTGTGTACAATAATAATAATAAAAGAAAAGAAGTGAAAAAATGTGGACGCGCGCGCGCGCGTGCGTGGCGTGTTTTCTATCATTACATTTTTATTTCCAAGAGCGAGCGCAAACGATTTCTATTTTTGTCTCTTGTTTTCCCGTCGTCGTCGTCGTCGTCGTCGTCATCGTCGATTCGTTCGTCTTTTTCTTCGCGACTTTCTTGATCTCTAAGGATTGAACGACGCCGGTGTCCGAGGCGATGTCTTTGTTCTTGCGCGCATTCGTCGCGTACTCGCGATGTGTTTGATTCAAAGATGAAAACGAAAACGCCCAGCGTTTCTCGTCTTGGTCCCCGAAAGCCTCGTCGCGAGGTTTCAACGAGACGCCGTCGAAATTTCTCTGCATTTCGTCTTCCTTTTGTTGTCGAGCTTTCGTCGTTTCTTTTGCATTCGCGCGTCTCGAGAAGCTCTTCTCGCTCATCAATCGAGCGGCGGCGACCGAGGCGTTCAACACTTTCGAGCACGGATCGGTATCCAACCACAAACGAATAGAATTCGTGTTTTCGCGAAGGATGCGTTGCTTCACAGTGTTCTTGTTGTTGTCCTTTGCGATGGTATCGACATCCATCGCGTCGTCACCGACGTTGTTGTTGTTGTTGTTACCGAAAAAATCATCTTCAGCAGACAGCACTCGACAGATTCTCGCCATCGTCCACGGAGGTATCAAATCGCACGGGTCGCACCAACTGCGATCCCCGAAATTCATCTTTCTTCTCATCTTGTTTTTCTTTTTGCTATAACTATCGCTAATGTTGTTGTTGTTATTATTGCTCGACGATCCTAAATCCAAGGTCCACAGACGCATGAGCTTTGATTTGCTCGTTTCGCTCGCCACGGCGACTTTGTTCGGCCTCAACTCGAACGATTTCGTGAAGCAGTTGGCAAACGGTCTCGGGGCGAGAATAGCGCCAACGTCTGTGGATATCGTGCTCGCTTTTGGCGCATTCCCAGTGATCCCAGAGGAAGCGGTATTTATCTGCGCCAGAGCCAACGCTTCGGCATCCATGACCGTCTGCTCCGTCACTTTCGCATCGCCAGGATCTTGGCCTCGAAACTGCAACAGGACGTTGACTAGACCGTGCACGGCTAACGTGCCTCGGACGAGAATCGCGCCGTCTCGAGTGAACCGTTCGAATACTTTATTCTTTTCTTGCTCTTCTTTCAGTTTGATTTTTCGTTTTGATTCCTTCCAAGCGTCGATAAAGGTTGGATGTATGGCGTTTTTCAGCACAGCATCGTTCTTCTCCGCCTTCTTCTCGGTGACGTTGGTGTATCCGTCGCCGTCGTCTTCCTCGTCCTCGTCGGCGTCTTGACTGTTTTGTTGGTTCATTTTTTTGTTATCTTTCTCCTCGTTTTCTTTCTCGTTGTCTTCTTCTTCTTCTTCTTCTTCTTCTTCCTCTTCCTCCACGTCAAACAAATTCGCGTCGCCTCCGAACAACATGTGCTTCTGATTCTTTATTTCATCTGACCTCGTTCGGTTATCGTTCACGCTGAAGCCTTTGCCGTCCCTCGTGACAAAGACCGGTTTGAAAGGGATGCCATTCTTGGTCAAAATATTTCGCATTTGTTGGTTCGTGTTGGTGATGACGGCAAAAGCTTGACTATTGTTGTCGTTGTCGTCGTTGTTGTCCTCGTTTTCATCCGAAGTAAAGCTTTTGCTACCGCTACCATCTAATCCTGGACAGGCGAAGAATACCCGTCTGTCTTCATACGCGACGTAAAATGAATAGCTAAAATACGACCTCAAACGTCCGTAGGCGGAACTCAACGCTTCCGTCCACTGATCAGAACGTTTGCGAAACCACGCGTTGGTAGCGGCGCTGCTCGACGACGCCTCTTTATTGATGTTCGTGTTGAAAGAAATGTTCATTTTATCAATCATCTGCGCCGGCAATCGCGAATCCGGATATTGAAACGATATCGTCGCGCGTTGCATAGCCGCCGATCGTCTCGAGTCGTTTTTGTTGCTTTCGCTGGATAAGATCGAATTCGAAGAGGATGGTAAACAATAAAAGAAGGAACAGTTTTTGCTCGATAACGGTTCGATGCCGTTGACACCGTACGTGGAAAAAGCATCGTGCGCGCCGGCGGCGATGGCGTTTGCGCCCCGTTCGTCGTTCACCCACGAGAACGATTTCGACGAACTGGAGCACCAAGAAGTTTTTCTTCTTCTTTCTTCATCGAAACCATCATCGTCTTCTTCTTCTTCATCGTCGTCGTCGTTATCCTTGTCATCCAAACAACAAATCTTCGCGAACGTAGCTCTCGTCTTCAAAGTCCAATCGCACGGGTAACACCATCCCAGATTAGCGTCGTTGTCCATATCTTCGTCATCAATCGTTCTATCGTCATCCGCGGCACTACTCTCCCTATTTTTCGCTCTCGCCGAGAAATCATCGAAGCGCTCTCCGATAAACATCCTTTCAAAGTTCCGATTGTTCTCCTCCACGTTTACGTTTTTCAACTCTCTCTTCAATTGCAAAGCTTCTCTCCGTCGCGCCCGCTCTTCCTCCGTCGTTTTTTTGTTCTCTACTAAATCTACGTTGTTGTTGTTGTTGTTGTTCTTCGTCTTCTTCTTCTTCGCCACCGGCGCGCTCAGCGCGTTCATCATCATCATCGTTGTTGTTGTCTTCTTCTTCTTCTTCTTCTCTTTGGAAATATTTCGCCCGTCGTCCTCCTCATCATCATCTTCATCGTCTTCGTCGTCGTCTTCATCATCGTAATTCTCCTTCTGAAGATCTGCCCACTCTATCGCGCCGCCGTTTTCTCTTCTTCTTCTTCTTCTTTTTCTCTGCATTTTTTCCTCCTCTTTTTCTTTTTCTAGGGGAGATGCATCGGCTGAAAATAATAATGGAGGTGAGGATGCGCGCGCGTTCTTGTTGTTATTCGCGATCGTCGTCGTCGTCGTCGTCGTCGTCGTCGCATCCTTCATCTCTTCTTCTTCTTCTTCTGTTTATCTCTAGTCTGTTGTCGTTTGCTTCGTTCGCGCGCACAAAAACTCTCTCTCTCTCTCTCTCCTTGTCTCTCTCCGGGATTTTTGAAAAAAAGACGCACACGCGAAGAGAGTTGTGAAGAAATCAAAACTCTGCGGAGAGAGAGAGAGAGAGACGACGACGACTTATCGACGACTTATCGACTTATCGACAACTCACAAACAAACGAACGAA
>Ga0181607_10003137_pt1 | contig 14449 bp, 9 predicted proteins | sample 041ome_9_FD_132420 | JGI IMG/M metagenome (GOLD analysis project Ga0181607, IMG submission 132420) | Coastal salt marsh microbial communities from the Groves Creek Marsh, Skidaway Island, Georgia - 041413US metaG (megahit assembly) | ecosystem: Environmental > Aquatic > Marine > Intertidal zone...
AAATCAAGCATGCGATGCGATTAAACGCCACCCTCTCTTCAATGCGCGCAGGCTGCGCTGTTCGAGAGCCCTGGCTCCAGAGCTCAGGCTTGAAAGCCCAGGTTTGAGAGCCCTGTACACGTCACAAATCAGCGGCTAGTCGATTTTGCCATCGAAATCACTGGCGTCGTGGCGTTCGGCCAGCTGGCTGTTCTCCTCGCCCCACACCCGATTGACCATGCGGCCGCGTTTAACCGCCGGACGTTGCGCAATGGCATCCGTCCATCGAATGACGTTGCGATACTCGCTCACCTGCAAAAATGTTCCCGCCTCATATAAAAGCCCTTTTGCCAAGGCCCCATACCAAGGCCAGACAGCCATGTCGGCAATCGTATAGCTGTCAGCTGCCAAATAGGTGTGATCGGCCAAATGCCGATCCAGCACGTCGAGCTGGCGCTTCACCTCCATCGCAAAGCGATCAATGCAATATTCAATTTTCATGGGCGCATAGGCATAGAAATGTCCAAAGCCGCCCCCCAAATAGGGCGCACTTCCCATTTGCCAAAATAGCCAATTCATACATTCTGTGCGGGCCGCCGGCTCATGCGGCAGATAGGCATCAAATTTCTCGGCGAGATAAAACAGCATGGAAGCCGATTCAAAAATGCGGGTTTCCGGATCTGTACTCCGATCCACCATGGCCGGAATTTTAGAATTCGGGTTGACCGCGACAAAGCCACTTGAGAATTGATCGCCGTCGCCGATGTTAATCAGCCAGGCATCATATTCTGCCCCCGCATGGCCCAGCTCAAGAAGCTCCTCGAGCATAACCGTGACCTTGACGCCATTGGGCGTGCCCAAGGAATAGAGTTGGATCGGATGTTTGCCGACCGGCAATTCCTTATCATGGGTTGGCCCAGCAATTGGGCGATTAATATTGGCGAAGCGACCGCCATTTTCTTTGTTCCATGTCCATATCTCAGGCGGTGTGTAATCGCTCATCAAAAACTCCTTGATCCATCAGGCCGATCGATCGGCGCTGCCGCAATCAGCCTAACGGCTCAGCGGTTCAACGAGCAAGTAAAATCATTTCGCATCCCACAGATGACATGATATACACTCGCAATATGATGCGCAGTTCTTCGTCCGATCTCCCTTATTCGCTCGTTCAGCCTACATCCCTTGGGCCTATCCTCGTATCGTCGCCGCATAGCGGCCGAGATTATCCTGCGGATTTTGTTGAACGCTCTATTCTAGACGCCCATGAGCTTCGGCAATCTGAGGATATGTATGTCGATGAATTATTTGCGGGTGCACCAATGGCAGGGGCCAGCCTTCTCGCCGCGCGCTACCCCCGCGCCTATGTTGATCTCAATCGGGGCATCCATGAAATTGACCGCGATTTGATCGACGGTGATTTTCCAGCCCATCGCGATCAATCCTTGCCGCGCGTTCAAGCCGGCTTGGGCATCATTCCTCGCATTGTTGCAGAAGACACGCCGATCTATCGCGAAACACTCTCGAGTGCGGATGTCGACCATCGCCTTCAAGATATTTATCACCCCTATCATATCTGCCTGAACGATCAGTTGACAGCTGCCCATCAGGCGCATGGCTTTGCCGTTTTAATCGACGCCCATTCCATGCCCGCACAAGCCGGGCGTGCCGTCGCCCCCGCTAATCATTCGGCGCAGCTGGATATCGTGATTGGCAATTGCCACAATGCCTCATGTGCCCCTGCGCTCAGCGATCTGATCGGCAGCTTTTTAAGTCGCGCGGGATATACGTGCTCGTTTAATCGCCCCTATGCAGGGGGCTATATCACCTCGCATTATGGCCGGCCGCGCCAAGGGCGCCATGCGCTGCAGATCGAGATTAATCGCAGCCTCTATATGGATGAGGCCAACTATACCAAATCCGCCAATTTCAAAATTTTATGTGATGATCTGTCGGCCCTGATCGCCCATTTAGCGCAGACGTTGAGCCAAATGGGGCCAACCGAACTGGCAATCGACGCGCAAAAAGCCGCCGAATAGACCTTTGCCCAAGACTTCAGGCGACCGCTTGATGGCGCCACGAATTATGCGGACGCCAACTAAGTTTTACCCTCACCTCGCCAGAAGGTTGCTCTCGGGAAGTTTGGCAACGGCAATAGGCGCGGGCGCGAATGTGGGGTATAAAAAACCCTCAATTCCGTGAATGATACTGAGTAATCCTCAACGACCCTGTGTAAAGATTTTTATGGCCACCTCTGACACCATCCCCTTACTCAATTTTGCGCATCGGCTGGCGGATCTCGCGCGGCCGATCACGCTGCAGCATTTTCGTGCTCTGACGGAGGTTGAAAACAAAAACCTCGACGCCTTTGACCCCGTAACGCAAGCAGACCGTGACGCTGAAGCGGCCATCCGCGACGCTATTCGCGAACAGTTTCCCGAGCACGGAATTTTGGGAGAAGAATTTTCGGATGAAAGCGCAAAAAATTCACAATGCCTGCGGTGGATTATCGACCCCATTGATGGCACCCGATCTTACATTGCCGGCAAGCCCAATTGGGGAACATTGATTGGTCTTTATGCGGGAGAAGACCCCGTATTGGGCCTTGTTGATATGCCGGCTCTCGATGAACGCGTATGGGCGACGGCCCGTGGTCCCGCCGAAAGCCGCCGTTTAGGTCGAGAGCAGCCTATTGCGACGCGCGCCTGTGCTTCCCCCGATCAAGCCATTTTGGCAACCACGTCTCCTGAGTTTTTTACCACCCCCCCGATTGCCGCCCTGTGGGCCGAAATCACCTCGCAAATGCGGCTCACGCTTTACGGGGGCGACTGCACGAATTATGCGCTACTCGCATCTGGGCATATTGATTGTGTGATCGAGCGCGACCTCAACCCCTATGACATTCTTCCCCTCCGCTGTGTGATTGAAGCCGCTGGCGGCGTGATCACGGATTGGCAGGGGGAAGCTGTCTCTGGCGGAGGCCATGTTATCGCGTGCGGCGACCGGCACCTTCACGCGGCGCTGCTGCCGCTTTTGCGCGGCGCGGCTTAAGCCCTGCCGCATCGACAAAAAACGCGTCAACATCCGCAATAAACTGATCTCGGATTTCCGGTTGCTCCATGAGTAATTCATGGCGCGCCGGCGTATAGCAATGCCCCTGCGCACTCGGCAAAATGGCGAGCGCACGCTCGATCGCTGTATTGTCGACCAGGCGTTCATCGGACGCATAACCGATAAAAATGGGAACCTGCACCGAGCGCAAAAAACTCGGCTCAGCGGCAATGTACATGGCCCGCGAGGCGGCCACGGTCCAGCCTAAAGACCGCCCATTAACCGGCAGCTTCGGATGCTCGCGCAAAAACGCCTCATTTTCATCCCAAAGCTGGGTATTGAACGAAACCCAATTTTTCAAAGGATTTTCGGCGCTGCGTGTCGGCGCATCCATCGATAAGTAAAAATCAGTATCTCTGAATTTTCCAATGATCCAGCCCGCCACATGCAGCATGAAACGGGTAAATGAAGAGAGATTGACCCCGAGCATGGGCGCGCTCAAGGCCAGTGCCGACACCAAAGCGGGGTCCTGATGGCACGCATGCATCATGATTTGCCCCCCCATTGAATGGGCCAATCCGACGACCGGCTGGGGCGCATCTGAGGTCAGAACGCGACGCAACCGAAACTGAAGATCGCGCACATTTTGCTGAAAATCAGTCAAATGAAGCCGATGCGGATCGCGCGAGTCGCGTGTCGACGCGCCATGACCGCGCCATTCCGGAATACAGACGAAATAACCAAGGCTGGTAAATATTTGGGCGATCGGAACATATTTTTCGATGTATTCCGAATATCCGGTCATCAGCACAAGAGTAGCGCGCGCCGGACCCGCTGGAAAAAAAACAGCTGTGCGCAATAAGGCCCCATCATCTGCTCGGAAATATCCAATACTGGCCCGAGCCGGTTTTGGATGCGTTTTTGACGTGTAAAATTCGGCTGGAACGTCCCAGTCGATTGGAAAGATTTTCATGATGCAGATCCTAGTGGATTGACCCTAAAGCCGGAAATACGCAAACTGACGAGGAAAGTGAGATTACAATAATATGTCTGGCGCGTCGTTTCAATCTACTGAATCGGGTTCTTCTAAACATTGGGCATCCTATGCCGGCTTCATGTTGGCCTGTATCGGCGCCGCTGTCGGGCTGGGAAATATTTGGAAATTTCCCTATCTCGTTGGCTCGAATGGTGGAAGCGCCTTTGTGCTGATCTATCTAGCAACCATCGCGGCCATTGCAATTCCCATCGCCGCTGCTGAGATTGTGCTCGGACGTATGGGCCAATTGGGGCCCGTTGGAAGCTTGCGCAAGGTCGCCCTGCAAGAGGGCCGGCCTTCATGGTTTGCCCTTGGCGGCGATATCGGCGTTTTAGCCTCTTATACTTTGCTCACTTTTTACGCTGTCATTTCCGGCTGGGTTTTATCCTATGTGTATCGCGCTGTAACCACTGGCTTTGTAAACCTTGATAATGCCAGCTCCGCCACCTTGTTTGAGGGGCTGCTGGCCAACCCCACAGAGATGATTGCGATGCAGGCGGTATTTTTATTGGCGGTCGCTTGGGTTCTCGCCCGTGGCATTTCGGCGGGCTTGGAGCGCGCCAATCTGATTATGATGCCGGCTTTATTTATCATGCTGATCATTGTTGCCCTTTACGGCGCCGTCGCAGGCGCCCCCTCGGCGGCTTTTGCTTATCTGTTCACCCCTGATTTCAGCAAAATCAATAGCGCCACTGTTCTGGCGGCTGTCGGACAGGGTTTCTTCTCCGTCGGCGTCGGTTCGGCCATTTTAATTACCTATGGGGCCTATATGGATCGCTCGATCAAAATTGGCACAGCGGCACTGACCATCGGCTTGGCGGACACATTTATTGCCCTGCTTGCGGGTTTTGGCATTTTTTCAATTGTCTTTGCCCAACAACTCGACCCAGCAGCAGGCCCGGGTTTAATCTTCATCACCCTGCCGGTTGCTTTTGCCGGAATGCCCGCGGGTCATATTTTGGGCGTGATCTTTTTTACGCTCGTCTTTTTTGCGGCCTTCTCATCGGCCATCGCGCTGGCCGAGGTCATTATTGCATGGGCTGAGGAGCGATTGGGGATCAGCCGGTCGCGCGCCAGCTGGCTTATGTTGATCAGCAATTTCTTGATCGGATTATTGACCGTGTTCAGCTTTAACGAGTTGGCTGATTTTAGGCTTAGCAGCTCGGGCCTGATGGCCGAGAAAAATCTCTTCGAACTGAAAGATTATCTCTCCGCATCAATCCTCATGCCGGTGAGTGGCCTATTGGTTATTTTATTTGCGAGTTGGGGGGTTCGTCGCGACCATCTTTTACAAGTGTTCGGCGATCGGGAATGGATTTTCACGAGCTGGCTATGGCTCGGCCGCCTCGTCGCCCCGATTGGCATTGTGTGGGTCTTTTGGGCCAATTTATAGAAGTGCTGCTTTTCGATCGGTGTAGGAATGACGACACCGTTTTTCAAGATCTTGTTGGATAGCTTGTGTCTTCCTATCTCATTTGAGAAGCGGCCGAGCAAAGGCCCAAGCCAAGAGAAAGGAAAACCGATATGAGCATTTTTGAACTCAACCCACTTTACCAACAAAGCCCCAGCTTTCGTCGGCTCAGCGAATTACTGGACCAATCCAGCAGCCCACGTTCAGCAAGTCTGACCTATGATATCGAGAATACGGGCGATAATCGTTTTCGACTATCGCTTCTTGTCCCCGGCTATAAAACCAATGAGCTGGAAGTCGAAGCGGTTGGCAATCAGGTCACCATTCGCGGCAACGCACAACAAGATGATCAAGGCCGGCAATTCGTCTATCGAAGCATCTTTAAGTCAGATTTTGAACAGCGCTTTCAGCTCGGCGACCATGTCATTGTGACGGGCTCCGAACTTCGCGATGGTGTTCTCCACGTCAACTTTGAACGTCAAACGCCTGAGAGCGAAAAAGCCCGGCTTATTCCGATTAAAGGGTGATGGCTCGCGCAAGACCGGGGATTGAGAGATTGGGGGGCCGTCACGCGACCTCCCAATCCATTTTCGAAATCACTGCCGGCACGATTTAAGGGTGATGTCGGCGCCCACCGGGTATATAACGCCACAATAAACAGGGGCATCAAATGGCAAGTCTTCGATCCACCGTCTACAAATCATTGTTGCGTCACACAGTGCGCGGACAGCCCGTGACATATGAACGGATCTTGCGGACCCGTGCGCGCGCCAGCTCCGGTTTTTTAGGGCGGCTCTTGGGCCACCCCGAACACCTTAACTATGTCACCTATCCATGCGCCTCGGGTGCGGCAGCGCGAGGCGTCTGGGCCGGATCATCGGATGCCCAGCACATTATTTATTATTTACATGGCGGCGGCTATATCATCGGTAGCCCGCATACGCATTTTAGCTTGGTGTCAGCACTGTGTGCCCGCGCGGACATGAAAGCCTTTATCCCCGATTATCGTTTAGCCCCTGAAAACCCCTTTCCGGCTGGGCTAGATGATAGCCTGGATGGCTATCGCTGGTTGCTGGATCAGGGCTATTCCGCCAACCGAATTCATTTTGCTGGCGATAGTGCTGGGGGTGGGCTCGCCCTTGCGACATGCCTGCGCGCCCGTGATGAGGGAATACCGGTCCCGCGCTCTGTGTCTCTTCTCTCCCCATGGACGGATCTCACGGCAAGTGGTGCCTCCTATCGCGAGCGCGCTACCCGAGACCCGATGCTGGACGTACGGCGCGTTCCCGAAGCTGTCGCTCTTTATGTAGGCGAGCACGACCCGAAACATCCCTATATTTCTCCTCTTTGGGCAGATTTATCTGGCTTGCCCCCCGTTAGCGTTCAGGTGGGCACGGAAGAAATTCTGCACAGCGATGCGGTCTCCTTGGTCGAAAAAATTCGGCAGGAGGGCGGTCAGGCTGAGCTGACCATTTGGCCGGACATGCCCCATGTTCACCAACTTGCGCACCGATTTTTACCCGAAGGACGTGCCGCAATTCACCAATTAGCTCAAAATCTGAGGGCACACCAGCTCGACCCAAAATAGGCTGACCGCACATTAAATCGGCCCCTGCGACCGCAGATCACACCTAAAAACTATCCACAGGTCGCCGTTTTTGGCTAAAAACCTTGATTTTTTTAGGTCAATAGTATTGACCAATTTGCTTGAGTTTACCCCTTCACTAGGGCATATTAGGGGCAAGTAAGACATGCCGTCAGGTGAACCGAGCTGGACATTCTTGGCGGTCAACCAATTTTAGTCATAGTCATCACTTCGCAACGCTAGAGGCTAGCGGGCAAGGGGGACGTGACGCTTTATGTGCTAGGCAGGATAATGACAACCAAGTCGCAAGGAAATAAAGGTGAAATGAACCCTCGGATGGTGGCATCAGCCGCACCAAAGGCAGTTGGCCTGTATGATCCGCGCAATGAGCATGATGCATGCGGCTTGGGCTTTGTTGCCCATATTAAAAATAAGAAAAGCCACGATATCATTCGCGACGGGCTCACAATTCTCGAAAACCTCGAACATCGCGGTGCCGTGGGCGCTGACCCCAAAGCCGGAGATGGATGTGGCATCTTAGTTCAAATTCCAGATGCCTTCCTGCGCAATGAAATTTCGGGCTTCACGCTTCCCGAGGCGGGTACATATGGCGTTGCCATGACCTTCTTCCCGCCCGATGCCGCGCAGCGCCAAGCACTTGAGCGCATGATGGAAGACACTGTTCAAGACAGCAATCTAGAGGTTTTAGGCTGGCGCGATGTGCCGGTTGATAATCGCGGTCTCGGCTATTCCGTCATTCCAACAGAGCCGACAATTCGGCAATTATTCATCGGCCAAGGCTCGGCAACGCTCTCCCCTGTCGAATTCGAGCGCCAACTCTATATTACGCGCCGCCGAATTGAGCTCAAAGCCGCAACCATGGGCGATCAGGCGGACACCTATTTCTACGTCAACTCCATGTCCTGCCAAACCCTTCTATATAAGGGAATGCTGCTGTCGACCCAGCTCGGCGATTATTATCTTGATTTACAAGATGAGCGCATGGTGTCGGCATTGGCGCTCGTCCATCAGCGGTTTTCAACCAATACATTTCCAACATGGAAGCTTGCCCATCCTTTCCGCATGATTTGCCATAATGGCGAAATTAACACTGTGCGCGGAAATATTAATTGGATGGCGGCACGCCAAGGTTCGCTGGCTTCCGAGATTTTAGGCGACGCGATCAATGATCTTTGGCCGTTAATTGATGAAGGCCAGTCGGACTCCGCGAGTTTTGATAATGCCCTCGAATTATTGGTCATGGCCGGCTATTCGCTGCCCCACGCCATGATGATGATGATCCCCGAAGCATGGGATGGCCACACGTTGATGGATGAACAGCGGCGTTCTTTTTATGAATATAATGCGGCCTTGATGGAACCATGGGATGGCCCTGCAGCCGTTGCCTTTACCGATGGTAAGCAAATCGGCGCGACGCTCGATCGCAATGGCCTGCGTCCGGCACGCTATTATGTCACGCGCGATGATCGCGTGGTGCTCGCTTCTGAAATGGGTGTGCTGCCGATCCCAGAAGACCAAATTATTGAAAAATGGCGCCTTCAGCCCGGCAAAATGCTGTTAATCGACCTTGAAAAAGGGCGGATCATCAGTGACGAAGAAATTAAAGGCGACCTGGCCAGCGCCCATCCCTATCAAGAATGGTTGGGACGCAGTCAAATTCGGCTCAGCGACCTGCCGGTCTCGAGCACGCCCGCCCATGTTTCAAACCATGCCGATCTGATCGACCTTCAGCAAGCCTATGGCTATACACAAGAAGATCTCAAATTCTTGCTGGCACCAATGATTGCTGGTGGCGAGGAAGGCACGGGCTCAATGGGAACGGACACACCGATTTCCGCTTTATCGTCCAAATCCAAGCCGCTTTACACCTATTTTAAGCAGAACTTTGCGCAAGTGACCAACCCACCGATCGACCCCATTCGGGAAGAGCTGGTGATGTCATTGATCTCTTTCATCGGTCCGCGCCCTAACTTGCTTGATCTTGAGGGAACCTCTCAGGCGAAACGCCTCGAAGTATCGACCCCCATTTTGACCAATGCTGATCTCGAGAAAATTCGCTGTATCAGCGATATTAAGGATAATCATTTCCACGCCGTCACACTGGATATGACCTGGCCGGTTTCGCAAGGGGCGGCGGGCATGATCCAACGCCTTGAAGCGCTGTGCGATGAAGCTGAAAAAGCTGTTCGGGGCGTGCAAGAGAATATTCTCATTCTGTCGGACCGTGCGGTCGACAAACAGCGCGTCGCCATTCCCGCACTTTTAGCGGTATCGGCGGTACACCACCATCTAATCCGCACTGGCCTGCGCACTTCTGCGGGGCTGGTCATTGAAAGTGGAGAGCCGAGAGAGATCCACCATTTTTGCTGCCTGGCCGGCTATGGCGCCGAGGCCATTAATCCTTACCTCGCCTTCGACACCATCAATGAAATGCGAGAAAGGGTCGATGCGTCTCTCAGCCAAGAAAAAGTTGAAACCAACTTCATCAAAGCGGCCGATAAGGGCATGCGAAAAGTCATGTCCAAAATGGGCATATCCACCTATCAATCCTATTGTGGCGCACAAATTTTTGATGCCATTGGCTTGGCGCAATCGGTCATTGATCGCTTCTTCACCGGCACATCGACCACGATTGAAGGCATTACCATCGACACGATTGCTGAAGAGACAGTCTCCCGTCATGCGGCGGCATTTGGAGAAGTCGAAATTTTAAAAAATGCCCTCGACGTCGGTGGCGAATATGCCGTGCGCACACGCGGCGAAGACCATGTATGGAATGCACAAACCGTCAGCACATTACAACATGCCGTGCGCGGCGATAGTCGCGACCAGTATCGCGCCTATGCGCGCTTGGTGAATGAGCAAGACGAACATTTGCTGACCTTGCGCGGACTGTTTGACATTAAAACCGCTACCGATCTGAATGCACAGGCGATCCCGCTCGATGAGGTCGAACCGGTTGAGGAAATCGTCAAACGCTTTGCAACAGGGGCGATGTCATTCGGCTCTATTAGCCCCGAAGCCCATACAACGCTTGCGCTGGCCATGAACCGCATTGGCGGGAAATCAAATACGGGCGAAGGGGGCGAGGAAGCAGAACGCTTTACCCCTCTCGAAAATGGCGACAGCATGCGCTCGGCGATTAAGCAAGTGGCCTCGGGACGTTTCGGCGTGACCACTGAATATTTGGTCAACTCCGATATGATCCAAATCAAAATGGCGCAAGGCGCAAAGCCAGGTGAAGGAGGCCAGTTGCCCGGCCACAAGGTTGACCAACGCATCGCCGCCGTTCGACATTCAACACCGGGCGTGGGGCTGATATCGCCGCCACCGCACCATGATATTTATTCGATTGAAGATCTGGCCCAGCTGATCTTTGATTTGAAAAACGTTAATCCGTCGGCGGATATTTCGGTTAAGTTGGTTTCCGAGGTCGGCGTTGGAACGGTCGCCGCTGGGGTTTCAAAAGCGCGCGCCGACCATGTGACCATTTCAGGCTTTGAAGGGGGCACCGGCGCCTCGCCGCTGACCTCGATTAAACACGCTGGGTCACCTTGGGAAATTGGCTTGGCCGAAACCCATCAGACCTTAGTGCTGAATGATTTGCGTTCACGCATTATTGTGCAGGTCGATGGCGGACTTCGAACCGGACGCGACGTGGTCATTGGCGCTTTATTAGGTGCCGATGAGTTTGGATTCGCCACCGCTCCGTTGATTGCGGCAGGCTGCGTTATGATGCGCAAATGCCATCTCAACACATGTCCGGTAGGTATAGCGACGCAAAACGAAGAATTGCGGAAGCGATTTGTCGGAACACCGGAACATGTCATCAATTTCTTCTTTTTTGTAGCTGAAGAAGTTCGTGAGCTGCTGGCCGAAATGGGCGTTCGGTCTTTAAACGAGATCATCGGCCAAACCGATCGCCTGGACACACGCCACGCCATCCAACACTGGAAAGCTCAAGGGCTGGATTTCTCGCGGCTGTTCACGAAAATTGATGCGCATGGTAAGCCTGTCTATCGATCCGAACCGCAACAACATCCGATCGATGACATTCTCGATCGTGGCCTCATTGAAGAAGCTCAACCGGCTCTTGAAAAGGGCCAGCCCGTGCAGATTGTTCGCCCTATTGCCAATAAAGATCGCAGCGCCGGCGCGATGTTATCAGGCGCTGTCGCAAAGCGTTATGGCCATGCCGGGCTCGCCGAAGACACGATCTCGGTTCGCTTCACCGGCACATCTGGCCAAAGCTTTGGTGCATTTTTAGCGCGTGGTGTGTCGTTTGAACTGGAAGGCGAAGGCAATGATTATGTCGGCAAAGGCCTCTCCGGCGGTCGCATTGCAATTTATCCGCCGGCGGATTCAGGTGTCGTTCCCGAAAAGAGCATCATTGCCGGCAATACATTGCTATATGGCGCGATCGATGGCGAGGTGTATCTACGAGGCATTGTCGGCGAACGCTTTGCCGTTCGCAACTCGGGCGCGTTGGCGGTCATTGAAGGCTCAGGCGATCATTGCTGCGAATATATGACCGGTGGATGTGTTGTCGTTCTCGGAGAGACAGGCCGCAATTTTGCCGCTGGAATGTCGGGCGGCATTGCTTATGTCTACGACCCAGACGGAAGCTTTATCCATAAATGCAATACCAGCATGGTCACGCTCGAAGAATTGACGGGCACGTTGGACACAAATATCTCAAATTTACGCGGCGATATGCGGTTTAACGATATTTCGCGCCTCTATGGTTTGCTGAATAATCATGCCCGATACACAAATAGCGCGACCGCGCGCCGCTTATTAGAGAGTTTCGACACCAGCCATCGTCAGTTTGTCAAAGTCATGCCGACCGAGTTCCGTCGTGCCCTGAATGAACTGCATGGCGATCAACCTTCTTCCGAACAATCCGTAGGAGCGTAATATGGGAAAAGTGACCGGATTTCTCGAAGTTGATCGCAAGGATCGGAGCTATTTGCCGGCTGCCGAGCGCGTGCAAAACTTCCGTGAGTTTGTCGTTCCGCTCTCTGACACGGCACTAACAGATCAAGCCTCTCGGTGCATGGATTGTGGCGTGCCGTATTGCCATAATGGCTGTCCGGTGAACAATCAAATTCCCGATTGGAACGACCTTGTGTATCAAGATGCGTGGCAAGAGGCGTTACAGAATTTACATTCGACGAATAATTTTCCCGAATTTACGGGGCGCATTTGCCCAGCCCCCTGCGAGGCGTCGTGTACGCTTAACCTCATCGACAAACCCGTTACCATTAAGTCGATTGAGTGCGCCATCGTCGATCGTGGGTGGGAAAATGGATGGATCGTGCCTCAGCCGCCCACCCATCGGACCGACAAAAAAATCGCCATTATCGGATCGGGGCCCGCGGGCCTCGCCGCCGCACAGCAATTAGCGCGCGCCGGCCATGACGTCCATGTTTATGAAAAAAATGCGAAAGCCGGTGGCTTGCTGCGCTATGGCATTCCTGACTTCAAAATGGAAAAACATTTGATCGATCGGCGCGTTGATCAATTGGAAGCCGAGGGCGTGACCTTCCACTATCATATAAATGTTGGCGTTGATCTCTCGGGCGCCGAGGTGATTGCGCAACATGATGCTGTCATTTTGGCCGGCGGATCTGAAAAGCCGCGCGATCTGCCAGTTCCGGGCCGCGAGCTTGAGGGCGTGCATTTTGCGATGGATTTCTTACCCCAGCAAAACCGTCGAATTGGCCAAGAGCCCATCGGCGACGCCATGCACCCGATATTGGCCGAAGGCAAAAAAGTCATTGTTATTGGGGGTGGCGACACGGGATCAGACTGCATTGGGACGTCCATTCGCCAAGGGGCCGAGTCTGTGACGCAACTCGAAATCATGCCCATGCCGCCCGAAAAAGAAAACAAAGAGCTGACATGGCCGGATTGGCCTTTGAAATTACGAACCTCGTCGAGCCAAGAAGAGGGCGCAGAGCGCGATTTCTCGGTGATGACCCAAAAAGTATTGGGCGAAAATGGTGTGGTGACAGGCATTGAATGCTGCAAGGTCGATGACACGATGCAGCCCATTGCCGGAAGCAATTTTGTGTTGCCGGCCGATTTAGTGTTGCTGGCGATGGGCTTCATTCATCCCATTCATGAGGGTCTTCTCGATGAAATTTCGGTAGAGCGCGATGCCCGCGGCAATGTCGCTGCCGACACCCAGACCTATGAGACATCCGCTGAGAAAATATTTGCCTGCGGGGATATGCGCCGCGGCCAATCCTTGGTGGTCTGGTCGATCCGGGAAGGGCGCCAATGCGCCCGCGAGGTCGACGTGTTTTTAATGGGCAAGAGCGACCTGCCGCGCTAATCGGCCGCGACACCGCACAAGCTCTAGATGCTGGTGCGCAGCAGCTGATCAATAACGCGTTCTAAATCGCGCATGGACTGACAAGTTTGCACGGAATGACAATAGGCACCAAGGCGCGTCATTTCGCTATCCCCTGTGTTCCATAGTGAGCGGCTCTCGGGGTTGAGCCAGATCACGCGGCGGCACCGGTTCGACAATTCTTTAAGAATAAGATGACCAGGATCGCCATAATTTGAGCGCGCATCTCCCAAGACCAGCAAGGTCGTTTTATGATCGACAGTGTCTTGAATGGCTGCATTCAAATCGGTAAAGGCAACCCGATAGTCGCTGGAGGCTTGGCCATAATCGCGCAAAATTTGCGTCATCGCCTCCTCAATATCATTATTCGTCAGCAGCTCACTGACTTCATGACATTGACTGGTAAAGACAAAGGACCGCGTGCGCGGCATCACATCGCCCAAACTATATAGGAACATGAGGAGAAACCGGCTCACCGCGGCCACTGAACCCGAAATATCGCACATGATCACAAGTTTAGGGCGCTGAATATGCTCGCGACGCCAAACCAAATCCATCATCACCCCATCATGGCGCAAGCCTTGACGAATGGTTCGCCGGGCATCTAATTGTCCCCGCCGCGCACGTTTACGCCGCCGCGCATGTAGGCTGGCCAAACGTTTCGCAAGTTTCACGATCAGGCGGCGCATAATGTGCAAGTCACTTCGATCGACGTTGCTCAGCTTAATGCGCGACAGCGCTTCCTCGCGCACTAACCTGCCGGCATTTGCCGTGCGCATAGAAATTTGCCGCTCCACATAATCGCGCACGCGTTCCACCAATTGAGCGCGGGCATTCTCAAGGGCCTCTTGGCGCTCGCCTAGCCCGTCACGGCGCGCCGCGCTGATTTGCGCTTCCAAATCGGCTAAGCCCATGGCTTCCATGATCCGTCGGGTAAATAGGCCCTGCTGGGTAAACAGCCGCACCTCGCTCATCCCGACCTCGGCCGAAGCCTGCGCCAACAACCGCGAG
>Ga0181607_10003139_pt1 | contig 14444 bp, 11 predicted proteins | sample 041ome_9_FD_132420 | JGI IMG/M metagenome (GOLD analysis project Ga0181607, IMG submission 132420) | Coastal salt marsh microbial communities from the Groves Creek Marsh, Skidaway Island, Georgia - 041413US metaG (megahit assembly) | ecosystem: Environmental > Aquatic > Marine > Intertidal zone...
GCCATCGCCATCCGTGCGCTGCAGTCACAAGGCCTGCCCGAAATCGTGCAGTTCGCTGCAGAGGAGGCGCTGGGCGCCGAAGGGGCGGCGCAGGTCAACTCCGAAGCCTGGCGCGACGTGGCGGCCGAGATCGTGAACGACCGTTCGTTGCTGCAGGGCACCCATACTTTCGCTCTGGTAACCAGTGAAGACCTCGCCTCCGCCTATGCCGGAGACGGGCAGGCAGCGCTTCAACCGCTGGCGCAGGAACTGGCGGATCGCGGCGTGCTGCGCGATGGATTCGATGCCGGTTTCCTCGAACGATCCGATGCAACCGACCCGCAGCTTGCCGGTATCTGGGGTGCGCTTAAGGGCTCGATCCTGACCATGATCGTCACCCTGCTGCTGGCTTTCCCGGTCGGTGTGCTGGCTGCGCTGTATCTCGAAGAATATGCCCCGCGTAACCGCTGGACGGACATTATCGAAGTGTCGATCAACAACCTCGCCGCAGTTCCATCGATAATCTTCGGCCTGCTCGGTCTTGCCGTGTTCCTCACGCTGTTTCCTGGCTACCGCTCTGCTCCGGTCATCGGCGGCATGACGCTGGCGCTGATGACGATGCCGGTGATCGTGATCTCGGGCCGCAACGCGATCAAGGCCGTGCCGCCATCGATCCGCGATGGCGCGCTAGCCATTGGTGCATCGCCGGTACAGGTGGTGTTCCACCACGTGTTGCCGCTGGCCCTGCCCGGCATCCTGACCGGCACCATCATCGGCATGGCCCGCGCACTGGGCGAAACCGCGCCGCTGCTGCTGATCGGTATGCGCGCCTTCGTTTCCACCCCGCCCGAAGGCTTTACCGATAACGCCACCGTGCTGCCGATGCAGATCTTCCTGTGGTCTGACCAGATCGACCGCGGATTCGTGGAACGCACCAGCGCGGCGATCATCGTGCTATTGATATTCCTCCTGCTGATGAATGGCCTCGCCATTTACCTGCGCAACAAGTTCGAGAAGAAATGGTGATGGATCAGACTCACGCTCCCGGTGGCAAGAGCCTTGAGGCAAAGGCCGAAGCCCTTTCCGCGCCCAAGATCAGCGCCACGGGCGTGTCTGTCTTCTATGGCGACAAGAAGGCGATCGACGAGGTGTCGATCAATGTTCACACCGAACATGTGACCGCCTTCATCGGCCCGTCGGGCTGCGGCAAGTCCACCTTCCTGCGCACCCTCAACCGCATGAATGACACGATCCCCTCGGCTCGCGTCGAAGGCACGATCGAGCTGGACGGTGAAGACATCTACCATTCCGGCATGGACGTGGTGCAGCTTCGTGCCCGCGTCGGCATGGTGTTCCAGAAGCCCAACCCCTTCCCCAAGTCGATCTACGAGAACATCGCATACGGCCCGCGAATCCACGGTCTGGCGCAAGGCAAGACCGAGCTCGACCAGATCGTTGAGCGCAGCTTGCAGCGCGCAGGCCTGTGGGAAGAAGTGAAGGATCGCCTCGAGGATTCGGGCACAGCGCTGTCAGGCGGCCAGCAGCAGCGCCTTTGCATCGCCCGCGCCATCGCCGTCGATCCCGAAGTGATCCTCATGGACGAGCCGTGCTCCGCGCTCGATCCCATCGCCACGGCCAAGATCGAGGAACTGATCGACGAATTGCGCGGTCGCTATGCCATCGTGATCGTTACCCATTCCATGCAGCAGGCGGCGCGCGTCTCGCAGAGGACAGCGTTTTTTCACCTTGGACACTTGGTGGAATACGGACATACTTCGGACATCTTCACCAATCCTCGCGAGAAGCGCACGCAGGATTACATCACAGGTCGGTACGGCTAATGGCAGAACATACAGTCAAGGCATTCGATGAGGACATCACCCGCATCCGCGGCCTGATCGCCGAACTGGGCGGCCTGGCGGAGCTGGCGATACAGCAATCGCTCGAAGCCATCGTCACCGGTGATGAGGAACTTGCCCGCGAAGTGGTGGAGCGGGACCCCAAGCTGGATGCGCTCGAAGCCGAGGTGGATGCCATGGCCGTGCGCGTGCTCGCCCTGCGCGCGCCGATGGCGGATGACCTGCGCGAAATCATCGCCGCGCTCAAGATCGCAGGCGTTGTCGAACGCATCGGTGACTATGCCAAGAACATCGCCAAGCGCGTGGGCCGCATCGAAGGACGTGCGCGGTTCGAACCGCTCACCCTGCTGCCCGCCATGGGCGAAGTGGCGGCGGAAATGGTACATGACGTGCTCACCGCCTATGCCGCGCGCGATCCCATTGTGGCGCGCGAGGTGATCGAGCGGGACGAGAAGGTAGATGCCTTCTATGACAGCATCTTCCGCAACCTTGTCAGCCACATGGTGGAAAACCCGGCGACCATTTCCAGCGCGGCACAGCTGCTGTTCGTGGCTCGCAATATCGAGCGGATTGGCGATCACGCCACCAATGTCGCGGAAATGGTGCATTTCGCTGCGGTCGGTTCCTACCCCACCGACATCGAGCGTTGAAACATTCCTGACGCATTTCTGCCATATTATACTCTGCGAATCGCAGGTGAAACGTCACCTTGCCCGCAGAGGAAATTGTAATGTCGGCACCAAAGCTGTTGCTGGTTGAAGATGATACCGCGCTGGCCGAATTGCTCGAATACCGTTTCGAGAGCGAGGGCTACAACGTCAGCGTAACTCCGGATGGCGAGGAAGCCATGATGCTGGCGGCAGAAGATCCGCCGGATCTCGTGATCCTCGACTGGATGATCGAAGGGATCAGCGGGATCGAGGTTTGCCGCCGCTTGCGCCGCGACCAGGCCACCGCCCATGTTCCCATCATCATGTTGACCGCGCGCGAGGCCGAGGATGACCGGGTGCGTGGCCTCGAAACAGGCGCGGACGACTACCTGACCAAACCCTTTTCACCCCGCGAGCTGCTCGCCCGCGTGTCCGCCGTGCTGCGCCGCGTGCGCCCTGCACTGGCCGGAGAGGAAATCGCTGCCGGCGACCTGAAGCTGGACCCGGTTGCCCACCGCGTGGAACGTCGCGGACGGCAGCTGCATATCGGCCCGACCGAATATCGCCTCATCAAGTTCTTCATGGAGCACCCCCGCCGCGTATTCTCGCGCAGCCAGCTGCTGGACGCCGTATGGGGCACCGGTAGCGAGATCGAGGAGCGGACCGTGGACGTCCATATCCGCCGTCTGCGCAAGGCCATCGCCGTCGAGAACGTGCGAGACCCGATCCGCACGGTGCGCTCGGCAGGCTATGCGTTAGAACCCGTTTAACTACGTAAGTGGTTGCAATTGCTACGCAGCATGGCAAAGAGGGGCTCGAGCTCAAGAGAGCGTTGCTGTCTTGCATCACACGGACCAACCGAGCATTTTTAGCGATGTTTGGAACTTGACGAGTCTTTGTGCATTGCACTACTACCAACAATGAAACGCAATTATTTATCACCGAAGAGAGTTAGGTAGGATCTTGAAGAAATTTATCGCAAGTGCAGTTGCAGGCACGATGGCCGTTACGTCGGTCGCCGCTGCTGCTGCCCCGATCGCTTTCCAGTCGGCTACCCGCACCGCTTCGCCGGTCGCTGACGCAGAAGGTATGGAAGGCGCCAGCGAAATCTGGATCGCCATTATCTTCGCGCTGGTTGCCGCTGGCATCATCGTTCTGATCGAGAACGAAGAAGGCGACATCGACGATCTGCCCGCCAGCCCGTAGTCACACGGCTGCATTGCAGTTCAAGAAAGCCCTTGCTTCAGCGGGGGCTTTTTTATGTCCTTTTGACGTGCGATCGATTTGCTGCGTTATCGGCAAACTCTGCCGACAATCCGGTCTGCCTGGTCTAGATGGAAGTGATCGGCATGTGCCGCGTTGTATTCCGGCGAGAGGACCGTGGAGAAGGAGGCGCAGGCCGAATCGCGGGCCCGGCGCAGGAAGGCAGCCTCTTCGTCATCGCCCTGCCAGTCTCCCAGCAGGCTGATCCGCTGACCGTCCTCGGTAACGAAAGCCGCGATATCCAGCGCATTGCCAGCGGCATGTTCGCTCCATTACCCGTCATTGCCGCCACCGATCCTGCGGCAATTGTAGGTTCCCAGGTGCTCGACGCGGGCAATCCGCGAGCCGAGGATTGCTTCGGCTGCCGGCTGCACGCCATGTTCCATCCAGATGGCATATCCGGTTGCGGCAAGGCAGGTCATCTGCGGGTTGGCCGGGCTGAACCCTTCGCCTGACAGCACAGTGCGATCATCGCGCAGGCAGGCGTTTTCGCCGCTGGGCGGCAGCACCTCGAAGGCCACCCCGCCACGATCCAGCACCGCGCGGCAATCGTCTGTCGCGCCGCGCAAGGCGTTGATCTTCTGGCCTGTGGCCCAGCCCGGCAGGTGGGCAATTTCCAGCGGAGCCCACGGATTGTGCTGCGGGTTCTCGTGCAGCCAGCCCCTAATGCCAAGGCCGATGGCACCCAGCACCAGCGCGCCAATGACAATCCGGTCCAGCCTGAACCTGCCGATCCTTGTCGACAGCCGCATCAGTGGAAATCGCGCGACTTGGGGATGACGCGGTGGTTGCGCGGATGGCTGCGCATCGACGGGCCGCGATTGCCGATGGGGCTGGTGACATGGTCCGCGCGGGCGACGGGCGCCTGCAACAGGTCGTCCGACAGGCGATGCAGTTCATGCGTTGCATCGGTCATGTGGTGGGCGATGACGTGGATCACCTCGTCATCATATTCCACGCGGCCGCGCACTTCCATCAGCCGCGATCCCATCACCACGCGGCGCTGTTTCTCCTTCAGGTCAGGCCACACGACGAGGTTGATCACGCCTGTCTCGTCCTCCAGCGTGATGAAGCACACGCCCTTGGCACTGCCCGGCCGCTGGCGGATCAGCACCACACCGGCCACCTGCACCATGCTGCGCGTCTTGCGATCGCGTAGGTCGCAGGCGCGCACGAAGCCTCGCTCGCCCAGCGATGCGCGCAGGAAGGCCATGGGGTGGGCTTTCAGCGAAAGGCGCGTGGTCTGGTAATCGGCCACCACCTCTTCCGAGAGAGGCATTCTGGGCAGCACCGCCCTGCCCTTTTCCGCCCCTTCCGCGCGGGCATGGGCATGGGCGAACAGCGGCAGGTCCGGCCCTGCCACAAGGCTGCGGGCATCCCACAGCGCCTGTCTTCGCGATAGCTGCATGGATGTGAAACAATCGGCACTGGCAAGCCGTTCCACATGGGCAGGAGAAATCCGCGCCCTTTCGCGCAATTGCTCGACATCGCTGTACGGGCCTTCCTCCGCTCGCGCTGCCACCAGCCTTGCAGCGACGTGTTCGGGCAGGCCGTCCACCTGCCGCAAGCCGAGCCGCAGGGCCACGCCTTCCTGCTCCAGCGCGCAATCCCACTGCGAATGGTTCACATCCGCCGGCAGCACCTCCACGCCATGCTCGCGCGCATCGCGCACGATCTGCGCGGGAGCGTAGAAGCCCATCGGCTGCGAATTGAGCAGCGCGCAGGCAAAGGCAGCCGGGAAGTGGCATTTCAGCCAGCTGGAGACATAGACGAGGTGGGCAAAGCTGGCGGCATGGCTTTCCGGGAAGCCGTATTCACCAAAGCCCTTGATCTGGTTGAAGCAGCGTTCGGCGAAATCGGGATCGTAACCGCGCGCCACCATGCGGCCGACCATCATCTCTTCCAGTTCGTGCACCATGCCGCGGCTGCGGAAGGTGGCCATGGCCTTGCGCAACCGGTTCGCCTCCGCGCCGGAAAAGCGCGCAGCATCGAGCGCGATCTTCATCGCCTGTTCCTGGAAAATCGGCACGCCCAGCGTTCTCTCAAGTATGCTTGAGAGTTCGTCAGGAGGGCCATGCTGCGGCCCCGGTGCGGGGATCACGACCTGCTCCTCCCCCCATCTGCGCTTGAGATAGGGATGCACCATGTCACCCTGGATCGGGCCGGGCCGCACGATCGCCACCTGGATCACAAGGTCATAGAATTCGCGCGGGCGCAGGCGCAGCAGCATGTTCATCTGCGCGCGGCTTTCCACCTGGAACACGCCGAGCGAATCCCCCTTGCGCAGCATGGCATAGGTTTCCGGGTCCTCACGCGGCACCGTGGCCAAGGTCAGGCTGCGGCCGTGGTGATCTTCGAGCAGATCGAGGCATTTGCGGATGCAGGTGAGCATGCCCAGCGCCAGCACGTCCACTTTCAGGATGCCCAGCGCGTCGATATCGTCCTTGTCCCATTCGATGAAGCTGCGATCCGCCATCGCACCATTGCCGATGGGCACCGTCTCCACCAGCGCACTTTCGGTAAGGATGAAGCCGCCAACATGCTGCGAGAGGTGGCGCGGCATGCCGATCATCTGCTCGGTCAGCTTGAGCACACGGCGCAGGTGCGGATCAGACAGGTCCATGCCGATTTCCTCGGCGTGGCGCTCTGCCACTTCCTTGCCCATGCTACCCCACACCGTGCGGGCGAGCGCGCTGGTCACATCTTCAGACAGGCCCATCACCTTGCCCACCTCGCGAATGGCCATGCGCGGGCGGTAATGGATCACCGTGGCGCACAGCCCTGCACGGTGGCGGCCATATCTGGCATAGATGTGCTGGATCACCTCCTCGCGCCGCTCATGCTCGAAATCGACGTCGATATCGGGCGGCTCCTTGCGCTCCTCCGATATGAAGCGATCGAACAGCAGCGCGTGTTTCGCCGGGTCCACGCTGGTGATGCCGAGCACGTAGCAGACGGCGGAGTTCGCCGCGCTGCCGCGCCCCTGGCACAGGATCGGCGGATCCTGCCCGCGCGCGAAATCGACGATTTCCTTTATGGTGAGGAAGTAGCGCGCCAGCTCCAGCTTGCCGATCAGCGCCAGCTCGCGGTGCAGCACATCGCGCACGCTTTCGGGCACACCCGCCGGATAGCGCCACTTCGCGCCTTCCCAGGTCTGCTGTTCGAGATATTCCTGCGGGCCGACGCCGTCAGGGTAAATCTCCTCGGGATATTCGTAACGCAGCTCGTCCAGGCTGAATGTGCAGGCATCCGCCACTGTGCGCGCCGCCGTGATGGCATGCGGCCATGGTTCGAACAGCCGCAGCATCTCCTCGGGGCTTTTCAGGTGCCGCTCGGCATTGGCAAGCAGCAGGTGGCCTGCCGCTGCCACCGTGGTCTTGTGCCGGATCGCGGTCATCACGTCCTGCAGCGGGCGACGTTCAGGCGCGTGGTAGAGCACGTCATTGGTGGCGAGGATCGATAACCCGTTCACCCGCGCCAGCGCATCGAGCCTGCTGATCCGCGCGACATCGTCCCCGCGATAAAGGAAGCTCGCCGCGACATGGCGCATGGATGGCAATCCAGCGGCAAGATGCGGCAGGATTTCGGGCAGCGGGCCGGTCACCTGCTCCTCGAAACTGGCCCCGCCCAGCGTCACCACATTGCTGGCCCATGCAGGCACGGTGAGGCTGGTGGCAAGGTCTGCCGGGGGCACGAGGATCAACTGGATACCCTCGGAATGCTCCGCCAGCATCGTCAGCGAGATGTCGCAACGGCCCTTTTCCTGACACTCGCCATCCAGCGTGGACATGCGGCCTGCGGAAATCAGGCGGCACAACCGGCCATAGGCGGCACGATCCGTGGGAAAGGCGAGAAAGGCGAGGCCCTCCACCACTTCGATACGGCAGCCGATCACCGGGCGCAGGCGCAGCGTCTTTGCCTCGGTATGCACGCGCACCACCCCCGCCATGGAATTGGCATCGGCAATGCCCAGCGCATCACAGCCAAGTTCGCGCGCGCGCATGACGAGGTCCACCGCATCCGACGCACCGCGCAGGAAGGAGAAACAGCTCGCCACGCCCAGCTCCACGAAAGGCGCGCGCGGCGGCGCGTCGATCAGGTCAGGATCAAGCGCGATACGGCGCTTCTCAGGTGTGAGAGGGGCGTCGGGCATGGTGCCTCACTCCGCAGCCAGTTCGGCAAGGCGCGCCTGCACCGCCGCCAGGTCACGCGCAAACAACCTTTCCTGCTCCTCCCGCGCAGCACCATCGAGGCGCAGCAGGTAGGATGGATGTGCCGTCACCCACAGCTCGCTGCCATCGTCGAGCGGGATCGGCGCGCCGCGGGTGCTGGCAACGCTCACCGTGCGGCCAAGGATGCCGCGTGCGACAGAAGCTCCCAGCGCCAGCACCAGCTTCGGCTTTACCAGCGCGCGTTCGCCTTCCAGCCACCAGCGGCAGGTGTCGATCTCCTTCGCGGCAGGGTTCTGGTGCAGCCGCCGCTTGCCGCGCATCGTGTATTTGAAATGCTTCACGGCGTTGGTGACATAGGCGGCGCTGCGATCAATCCCGGCCTGCTGGAGATGCACATCAAGCAATTGACCTGCCGGACCGACGAAGGGGCGGCCGGCCTGATCTTCCTGATCCCCCGGCTGCTCGCCCACGATCATCAGTGTGGCATCATGCGGCCCCTCACCCGCGACAGCGTGGTTTTCCAGCGCGCCGATGGGGCAATTGCGGCATCCGCCAATCCCGCTGGCAATATCGTCCAGCGTGGCAGGGCGATCGGCAAAGCGCGCGCCGCCGGTCTCGACCATCTGCGCTTCACGGGCCTGCGCGCCTGCCACCAGCGCGGGGATCAGCTCCGCTTCGGGCATGTTCTTCCAGTATTTGCGCGGCATCTCGCTCAGCATCGCGCGCACTTTCAGCCGCGCGGGGTTGAAGATCGAGGCATAGTAACGCCGCCACAGATCCTCTGCCGCATCGCCTTGTGGGGCATCGCTCTTGCGCGCAGTCGGGCCTTCGCGCAGCACCTCGCCATCCCAGTGGATCGAGCCCTTCGGCGTCAGGATCGACCAGCGCATATTGGTGAAACGGCGCACGAAGAAACCCGCGTTGGTGCGCAGGATGTGATGCTCCGGCTCGAACCAGGCGACATAGTGTTCGCTGCCCTCCTCGCCCTCGACACAGCGGAAGCGCACGAAGGCGCGCATCTTGTGGATGTCACGCCGCACGCTGCGGGTGAGGTCATCAAGGCGGCGGATATCGGGATCGGCGCGGTCTTCAAGGATGCGCGGGGTCGATTGCAGGCGCCACAGCAGGCGATAGAGCAGCGCGAACCGCTCCGGATCGGAATGGCAGATCGCGCTTTTCGCCACCTGCAGAAAGGCCTTGCTGGCGCGCACGTCCCGCGCATTTTCGCCCGGCACAGGCAAGCGCGCGCGGCCATGGGAGAAGAGCGAGCCTGTCGCGCCCGGCTCCACCCACGCCACACGGTCCGGCGGAACATCGCATTGCAGCAGCTGGCGCGCGCGATCACGCCAGAAGGTGAAGTCATCGGCTTGCGGCAGGCTGACGGCATAGATCGCGCCGCGCCTGAGTTGCTGGGCGGCAGACATCAGACGAACAGCTCCAGCTGCTCCTGCTTCGGCACGATCAGGCTTTTGAGATCATCGCGGTCCGTCAACAAGGTCGGCCGCCAGTCCGCCGCGCAGATGAAGGGGCGGACTTTCACGATGGAGGTGGTCAGCTTCGCCACATCGTCGAGCCGCAGGTTGCGGTGGCGACGACTGGCGAGGATACGGCCCACCGCGCGCGTCCCCAGCCCCGGCACACGCAGCAACATCTCGCGTGAAGAACGATTCACATCTACCGGGAATTGATCGCGAAATTTCAGCGCCCACGCCAGCTTGGGATCAATATCGAGCGGCAGGTTGCCATCTGCGCCGGTCGCCTGCACCACCTCGTGCGGAGCAAAGCCATAGAAGCGCATCAGCCAGTCCGACTGGTAAAGCCGGTGCTCGCGGATCAGCGGCGGGCGCTTCAGCGGCAGTACCGCGCTGGCATCGGGAATGGGGCTGAAGGCGGAATAATAGACCCGGCGCAGGCGGAACCGGTCATACAGCGTGCTGGCCTTGCCCACGATATCGGCATCGCTGGCGCTGTCTGCCCCCACGATCATCTGCGTGGATTGCCCGCCCGGAGCAAAGCGCGGCGCGTGGCGGAAGCGCTTTCGTTCATCCTTTGCCTGCGCAATCGCCATCTTCATCCCGCCCATCGCGCCTTCGATACGGCGTGCATCCTTGTCCGGCGCGAGGCGGGTGAGGCCGGCATCGGTCGGCAGTTCGACATTGATCGACACACGATCTGCCAGAAGGCCCGCCTGGTGGATCAGCCCGGGATCAGCCTCGGGAATGGTCTTGAGGTGGATATAGCCGCGAAAATCGTGCTCTTCCCGCAGGATACGGGCCACTTCCACCATCTGCTCCATCGTGTGGTCGGAGCTCTTGATGATGCCGGAGGATAGGAACAGCCCCTCGATATAATTGCGGCGATAGAAGCTGAGCGTGAGGTCCGCCACTTCGCGCGGAGTGAAGCGCGCCCGCTCCACATTCGAGCTCTTGCGGTTCACGCAGTAATGGCAATCGAAGATGCAGTGGTTGGTCAGCAGGATCTTCAAGAGCGAGATGCAGCGCCCGTCCGGCGCATAGGAATGACATATGCCCATCCCCTCGGTGGAGCCGATGCCCGCTCCGCCCTTGCTGTTCTTCTTCGCCGTGCCGGACGAGGCGCAGGAGGCATCATATTTCGCCGCATCCGCAAGGATGGCGAGCTTGTCGATGATCGATTTCTGACCCATTTGTTCTTTATATGTTCTTGCAAGAGATTCGGCCAGCCCTATCCGAACATGCCTTGTAGAAACCAGTCCGGCATCCCGCCGCGCCCGTCATCGGCAAGGCCTGCGCGGTAAATCCAGTAGCGGCGGCCTGCCCCGTCCTCGATCCGGTAATAGTCTCGCAAGCGGGCAGAGCCTTTCTCGCGCCACCATTCGGGCGCAATCCGTTCAGGCCCTTCCACCCGCACCACTTCATGCACATCGCCGCGCCAGCGGAAGCGGCGGGGATAGCCATCGGGGCTGGTATAGAGCACGGCGATCTGCTCTGGCCTTTCAAGGATTTTCAAAGGCCTGGAATGGAAATCGAACAGGTGTTGCGAGGCCTGTTCCGGCTCCAGCGGAGCCTGCCAGCCTTGCGCCCGCTCCGGCACATGGCTGGCGCGCGGCACCGGGCGGCGCACGGCCCTGGGGCCAAGCCGCACGGTCAGCCTGTCGATACAGGCAGCAAGCGAAGTGCCATGTTCTTCCGCTGCGGCATCGAGCTCTGCCTGCGTCAGCGCCAATGGCTCTGACCATGAAGCGCGCAGCCGCAGCATCTCTATCCCGAAGCCCGCATCGACGTCATCGAGCCGGGCGGCGAACAGGCGGCAGATATGCGCGGCATCGCGGGTGGAAGCGGCCATCTCGAGGCGCCGCAGCACCACCTCGCCATCCACGCGCCACATGCCAAGTTCCAGCCTGCGCGCGCCCTCGCCCCGCGCGTCCAGCTCGCGCACCATATCCTGCGCCAGGTCTTCCAGCACGCGGTCAAGCAGGCTGCGGTGGCGGATAGGCTCCATCAGGCGGCGCTGGACGAGCGCTGGTTCCACCGCGACAACGGGCAGCAAGGGTTCGGGCACGCGGCCGAGCAACTGGTCCATCCGCACCAGCGGATTGACCGAAGGCGAACGGCGGCTGCGGAAACGGCGCTGCACGGCATCGCGGCCCAGCTGCTCCATATCGCCCAGTTGCTTGAGGCCGAGGCGGCGCAGCACCAGCAGCACATCACCGTCAAGCCGCAATGCCGCCACCGGCAAAGGAGCAAGGCGGGCCGCGCCGTCATCATCAGGGGCAAGGATGGTGGCACCGGATGCGTAATGCGCCAGCGCCCATGCCGCGCCCGCCGTGGGGGCGATGGCCGCGCGAACTGACAGGCCCTGCGCGGCAAAGCGGGTGTGCACATCCTCCAGCAACCGCTCCTCACCGCCGAAGAGGTGCGCCACGGCGGTGACGTCCACCAGCAGGCCATCCGGCGCATCGATGGCAGACCACGGGCCCCAGCGCTGCGCCCACAGCGCCAGCCTTTCAAGGAAGGCGAGATCCCCCGCCGGATCACTGGGCGCCACTTTCAGCTGCGGACACAGCGTGCGCGCATCAGCCAGCATCATGCCCGCCTCCGCGCCAGCTTCGCGCCCGGCATCATTGGCAGCATCAACGCGCGGGCCATGCGCGGTCTCGGTGATCAGGACGAGCGGCTCGCTATCGGCACCCTCGCCCCGCTGGCACTGTTCAGCGTGCCGCCAGCGGTCCAGCGCCAGCTGCACCAGCCAGATCGCCATGATCCGGCGTGGCGATCTGCCCCTCGTCTTGCGGGGAGGCAATCCTGGCGCCCTTCCGCTCGGCGACGAGTGACGATCCGTCATCGCGCAAGATCCATTCTCCGGGGGCGTGGCTACGGGCGCGGAACAGCTCGCCATGCCAGCGGGGCTGGCCGGGGGCAGCTGTGTTCCAGCGCGGTTGCAGGGACGGAGCCGAACGCACCTGCCAGCGCATCCGGGCAGAGCTGGTATCGCGCTGCGCATCATGGCGGATGAGGAACAGCGGCACGCCGTATTTCTCCGCCGCAAGGCTGAGGCGGCGCGATGCGGTAAGGTCCAGCGCCTGCGGATTGCCCGCCACCTCCCCGATCACGCAGGCAAGGTCGCGGCAGCGCATCCCCTCTTCCAGCGCGAACAGGGCATCCTCGATCCTTTGCGCCGCGACATGGATCACCCGGTGGCGCAATTCGCGCGGCAGGCCGGGGCGATAGGGAACGCCCGTCTTGCGGCGCGATGCGGCATCCTGCACCCACAGCAGGCTCTTTTCCTCAAGCCTGCCATCGGTGGCGTGGCGCATCCCGTCCAGTGCCAGCGCCAGCGCGCAGGCCGCGCCCGAAGCCTCGTCTGCCGAAGCGAACAGCTCATTATGCCGGTCGCGCGCCTTCGCCCGGGCAAGGCCCGGCCGCCAGCGCGGCGCCTGCTGCCCCAGCGAAGCAAGCTGGGCAGCCTTTGGGAATGCGGACAAGTCCATCGAATCGGCTCCAATGTTCTATATATGTTCTCATGCAGCCTGTTTGGCAATGCCCATCTCGGCTTGTGCACGATTGGTCGGCCAATCCGGAACCACACCGCCACTTCGCCCATTGATTGGGCAAAGGAGACAGACATGACATCGACCGCAGAACTGAAGAAGGATTTCTGGAAGACGCTGGCTGACAGCCCGTTCCTGTTCCTTGAACTCAATGACAATGCGCAGACCGCCGTGCCCATGACCGCACAGCTGGACAAGGATGCCGACAGCGCGATCTGGTTCTTCACCGCAAGGGATCACGCCCTTGCCAAGGGCGGCCTCGCCACCGCCACCTTTGCCGGCAAGGGGCATGACATGTTCGCCCGCTTCACCGGCATGCTGAGCGAGGAAACCAGTCGCGAACGGCTGGAGAAGCAGTGGTCGAAGCCGGTCGAGGCATGGTTCCCCGGCGGCAAGGATGATCCCAACCTCATCATGCTGCGGATGGATTTGGGCACAGCCGAAATCTGGAACAGCGACCTTGGCTTCATGGATACCGCCAAGATGCTGCTGGGCTTCGACATGCGCGAGGAAGCAGAGGGCGAACCCGCGCGCACGCTGCTTTAAGCAAAGCGCCTCGTGCGATCAGGAAGGGCTGCTGCCGAAAGGTGGCGGCCCTTCTGCTGTCAGGCCAGCAAATCGGGGAAAATGCCGACGATCAGGATCGCGATCAGCACCAGCGGGCAGGCAAAGCGGACAAGGAACAGGAAGAACAGGTGCAGCACGCCGGTCAGGCCGTTCTCGCTGTCCACCAGTCGCTTGTCGGCAATCCAGCCGATGAAGATCGCGGTCAGGATCGCGCCAATCGGCATCAGCAGCTTGCCTGTCAGCGTGTCGAGCGTATCGAGCACGCCCATCCCTTCGAACATCGGAATGAAGCCGAGCGGGTGGAAATCGCTCATCGGCCCGGTGGAGAGAGCAGACAGCGCGCCAAGCACACCAGCGCCCAGCAGCACCAGCACCGCCGCCGCAGGGCGGGCGAACTTGAACTTGTCGATCAGCCACGCTGTCGGCACTTCCATCAGGGCAATCGAACTGGTCAGCGCGGCAAAGCCGACCATGATGAAGAAGGCGAGCCCGATCAGCGAGCCGCCCGGCATCTCCTGGAAAGCGTGCGGCAAGGTCTGGAACATCAGCCCCAGGCCGCCATTGGGCTCGAGGCCCGCGGCAAAGACGATGGGGAAGATGCAGATGCCGGCAATCAGCGCCACCGACGTGTCCGCCGCGCCGATAATGGCAGATGTGCCCGCAAGGTTCACATTGCGTCCGACATAGGCGCCGTAGGTGATCATGCCCGCCACGCCAAGAGACAGCGAGAAGAACGCCTGCCCCACCGCCGCAAGCATCACCGGACCGGTCAGCTTCTCGGCCTCGAAAGTGAAGAGATAGAAGATCGTCCGGTCGAACGCCCCGCCGAACGCGCCATAGATCGTGATACCGACAAGCAGCACGAAGAAGGTGGGCATCAGCCACACCGCAGCCTTCTCGATACCGCCGGACACGCCGCGCACGA
>Ga0181607_10003192_pt1 | contig 14328 bp, 14 predicted proteins | sample 041ome_9_FD_132420 | JGI IMG/M metagenome (GOLD analysis project Ga0181607, IMG submission 132420) | Coastal salt marsh microbial communities from the Groves Creek Marsh, Skidaway Island, Georgia - 041413US metaG (megahit assembly) | ecosystem: Environmental > Aquatic > Marine > Intertidal zone...
ATGGGTGCAAGATCAAGAAATCTCCTTGATGGACATGGGAGAGGGTCAGAACATGCAACACACAACAGTGGAAGAAGCCAGAGAACTCTCTAAAAAGAAGTTAATTTACGTCTATGATCTCATGAACTTATGGACCTTCTTTGTGGAATGGATCGATCAAGTTCCTGCACTGGGGGATGGCGCAAAATCAGGCGTTGTTTTTTCTTTTGGCAACTTACCCGATGATGTGCCGGAAAAATCATTTGATGGGGATGAAATTGACGAAGAAGACCTGTTCGAGGACGAGTTTGGCTTGAACGATGAGGACCTTGACGATTATGGGTTTCACGATGAGGAAACCTGGAACTAAGCATTTAAAGCCATTATGATTCATTTTTTTAATACTCAATTTGAGGCACTATCTATTCATAAAATTGGTAACCAACACAAAAACGAAGGACTCTTACTCAGCAGTGAACCTTACGTACTTGACGATGAACTAAACGGACACTTAAAGGAATTTTTTTTTAAGCCGTTTAGGGAAAAGGAGGAGGTTTACTATCACTTCACCCATGAGGTTGATTTAGAATTTCATCCGCTTTACCAAGTGATTTCTCAGGTATTTAACAAAACGACTTCCTTCCATCAGGCCAGTTGTGACATAGCCAAACATCTATACGATCAGTCCAAACACCCACACATCAAAAGCGGTGAACTCTACGTCACACAACTTCAAGGAGTGGTGTACAACAATCAGAAAGTCAACGCACTGGGCATTTTTAAAAGTGAACTCAAACAAGATTTTCTTCAGGTCGAAGGAACGCAAACCATGCCTGAATTGCGTATCAAACAAGGAATCAACCTCAATAAATTAGACAAAGGGTGCATCGTTCTTGAACTAGAACAAGAAGCGGGATACCGAATCATGAGTATAGATACCAACCGATACGACAGTAAGTATTGGCTGGAGGCATTCTTAGGAGTATCCTTGATGGAAGATGGGCATTTCTTTACCAAAAACTATTTGAAATTTTGCCAGGGATTTGCCAAAGAAGTAGTTTTTCCTGCAGAAGATAAACAACAGGAGGTCTTGTTTATGAACAAGGCTGTTCATCATTTTGCCAAAAATGATCATTTTAATGAGTCCGCCTTCATCGAAGAGGTTATCGATAATCCTGCATTAATTCCTGAATTCAAGCACTACAAGGTAGAACGAGGGCCAAAATACAACTTGGAAGATGTAGCTGAGTTTGATATTGCCAATAAAGCAGTGACCGAGTCAAGAAAAAAAATACGCAACGTCATCCAACTCGACACCAACATTCAAATTAAGCTGGATTTTGTCAATCCTGAATCAGCCCAAAAATTCGTAGAAAAAGGATGGGATGAGGAACGCCAAATGTATTACTACTTGGTATATTTCAACAAAGAACAGGGAGGTAATTAGAGCATTTTTCTGGCGTTTCCACTAGGATATACCGATGGGTTTTGGTAATTGCGCTTGACAAAATCCAGTGCAAAAGTCAACACTTCTCCCATGCTTTTCGCTTGTTTAAATGCCTTGTCCATAGCTAGATCGTATATTTCTTTGGACAGCTGTGACACGTTTTCCTCCGTGGATACACGATCCTTTCTATAAACCGAGAGCAATTGTTCTAACCTAGCCTCTCTGCTTAAAATGCGCTTAGCGGTAATCGATCGCTCCTCAATCTTATACTGTTCCACAGAGGAAGCCGGCAAACGGTCTTTAACCAAAGAGACCATGGGGTTGTTTTCTTTAAAAAACTGAGGCCTGTATATAATCAACCTACCTTCATAAGACTGTTGATCAAAATCAATCGCGCGTATTTTATATTCCACATGGTCAAAATCGTGAATGGGTATCACTACGTAGTTGTACGAGCGCATATCGCCTAATAAGCGGATCATACAACGTTCATTAAACTTGACAAATTCTTTAGCTATTTGAGATTTCTCATGTGGCTTCAAACCATCCAGCATGGTATCGATAAACACATCCCCTGGAATACCGGATATATGCTCTTCGATCATGGTATCCTGATACACCAAAAAGTGTAGATTATACGGGGAGAGCATATGCTCTAATTCCAATCCGTACACCCTAGAGGCATCTGCTTTTTTTACATAGAAATAGGTAAAGTTGTCGTTGATTACATTGCGAACTTTGATCCGAAAAGGTTTGGAATTGCCAAACGTGCAGTAATCAATGGCATCAATACTCAAATGAGGAATAATGGACTCTGTACCGTCGGAATGAAGTATGGCGTATATTTTTTTTAACCCGTAGTCAATTTCATCCCGTTCGTGATCTGCAAAATAGACACGCACCCAAAGAGTATCTTCTTGATTTTGGTCATATACTACTATCGAGCCCACAAAACGCAACAAATCCTGGTATAAAATGGGAAGTTTCGTGTATCTACTGTAATTTGTCAGATAAGTCACCAATCGTTTTCCGATGGGAAAAGCTGGCTTTTTTTTCGACATAATCGGTTGCGCCATGAAAAATTATATTTGTAACAAATTACGCATTTGTTCGTCAATAGCACAATGACACATTCTGATCCTACCATTTTACTCAGCGTACACCAACTCAGCAAACGCTACGGAAAAAGACAAGCGGTACATCCGTTATCCTTTGATATCAAAAAAGGATTCGTATACGGTTTGCTCGGACCCAATGGGAGCGGCAAATCCACCACACTGGGTATGGTTCTTCAAGTAGTCAACCCTACATCCGGAAGCTTTACTTGGTTCCAGGGCCAATGCACTCCGAACCAAGCCCTAAAAAAAGTAGGGGCCATTATCGAACGACCAAACTTCTATCCGTACCTAAGTGCCTATAAAAATTTAGAAATCGTTTGTTTAATCAAAGGTGTGCCCTTAAGTGCTATTGAGGACAAGCTTGAACTAGTTGGTTTATTGGGAAGAAAACACGATAGTTTTGATCAGTATTCTCTGGGAATGAAACAACGATTGGCGATTGCCTCTGCGTTGCTGAATGATCCAGAAGTTCTGATATTAGATGAACCTACCAATGGATTAGATCCAGAGGGTATTCATCAAATCAGAGGGATTATCAAGAAAGTAGCCGCTCTAGGCACCACCATCGTATTGGCCTCGCATTTGTTGGATGAAGTGGAAAAGGTATGTGATCGAGTCCTGGTACTCCAAGAGGGGCACATGATTTTTGAAGGATCCGTGTTGGAATTACTTCAGGAACAACAGACCGTCTACCTGGAGAGCCCACAAAACCAAGCACTGACATCTTGGATCAAAACGAACCCAGCTGTGTTGCATTATATTCCAGAAGGTATGGGGTATTTAATTCAATTTAACGAAGAGCTACCCACTGAGCTAATCAACAAACAACTCGCGGAAAACGGGATTTATTTAAGTGTGCTTCAAAAACACAAAACAAGCCTGGAAGATCGATTCTTGGCCATGACTCATAAAAACACGACACATGATTAGGTTACTGCACATTGAATGGATCAAATTGTGGCATAACCGCTGGAGCAAGCTCTTGCTGTTCGGTTATTTGTTTTTGCTCACCAGCATAGCCCTCATCGCAGCCATACGATTTGACATAGGACCTGTCAAATTTCACCTGGCCGATCAAGGGATCTTTAACTTTCCCTACATATGGCACTTCAACACCTTTATCGCGGCTTGGATGAAACTGTTTTTAGCCATCATCATTGTATCCATGACGGCCAATGAGTACAGCTACAAAACCATCAAACAAAACTTGATCGATGGATTATCACATGCTGATTTTCTAAAAACTAAAGTGTATATGGTCCTGGCGTTAGCGCTGGCCTCTACCCTATTAATCGCGCTGATGTCTGGTATTTTAGGGGGTATTTTTTCTGACTACACAACCCCTTCCCTGGTCTTTCAAGACATCTCCTTTTTAGCTGCCTATTTTGTTAAGTTAGTTACCTTTTTTAGTTTCTGTCTCTTTGCAGGCGTGTTAGTCAAACGATCCGCATTTGCCCTAGGATTTATCGTAATATGGCAGATTTTTGAGGGAATTCTCTCGGGACTCTTGTATTGGAAAGCTTTTAAGAACGATACGGCTATTGTGGCGGCTGAAACCGCAGAACAAATCACCAGTTTCTTTCCTTTGGTGAGCATGTATTCCCTGATCAAACAACCATTTACACGACTAAATGGAATACAAACTGTAGCCAAGCAAGTGGGGGAAACTTTTGAAAATGCGTACCAAACTACTGCTGTGGAATATTTAGTAGCGCTATTTTGGGCAGGATTATTTATTTGGGGCACCCATCAATTATTGAAAAGAAGAGATTTATAGGATTCCTAGGCAAGAATCCAGGAGAAGCTCAGGCCGCTTTTGTATTTTTACGGCATGAAATTTCAGGTAGTTGCTCCATTTGTTCCCACTGGTGATCAACCACAAGCCATCGATCAACTGGTCAGCGGGCTAGACAGTGGCGAAGCTCACCAGACACTGCTTGGGGTAACTGGCTCAGGGAAAACTTTTACCATAGCCCATGTAATCGATCGAGTACAGCGTCCTACTTTGGTGTTGGCACACAATAAAACGCTTGCCGCCCAGCTGTATGCAGAGTTTAAACAATTCTTCCCCAATAATGCTGTAGAGTACTTCGTGTCCTATTACGACTACTATCAGCCTGAGGCCTATATCCCGACTACAGGGGTCTATATTGAAAAGGATTTATCCATCAATGAGGATATTGAAAAGATGCGTTTAAGCACTACATCTTCCTTGCTTTCAGGAAGAAGAGATGTGTTGGTTGTCGCTTCGGTTTCCTGTTTATACGGGATCGGAAATCCACACGAATTCAAAAAGAATTTAATTGAACTGGAAAAAGGACAGCGGATATCCCGAACTGCCCTGATGCACCGAATGGTCCAAAGTCTCTATGCCCGAACCACTGAAGGGCTGACGCATGGACACTTTAGAATCCAAGGAGATGTATTGGATGTATTTCCCTCTTATACAGATCACGCGTTTCGGATCCATTTTTTTGGTGATGAAATCGATGCCTTGGAGGTAATCGATCCACTGCACCAAACTATTCTCTCACAAGAAGAACAACTGCGGCTTTATCCTGCCAATCTTTTTGTCACCTCTCCAGAGATATTACAAAATGCCATACACCAAATTCAAGAGGATATGGTGAAGCAAGTGGCCTATTTCAATGAGATTGGGCGACCACTGGAGGCAAAAAGAATCCATGAACGAACTGAGTTCGATTTAGAAATGATTCGAGAACTTGGTTACTGCTCCGGGATTGAAAATTACTCAAGGTATTTAGACGGTAGAAATCCGGGCACCAGACCATTCTGTTTGTTAGACTACTTCCCAGATGATTTTCTTACAGTGATCGATGAAAGTCACGTCACCCTCCCCCAAGTACACGCTATGTATGGAGGAGACCGATCGAGAAAAGAAAATTTGGTTGAATACGGATTTCGACTTCCCGCAGCCCTGGACAATCGACCCTTAAAGTTTGAAGAATTTGAGGCGTTGCAAAATCAAATCATCTATGTCAGCGCCACACCTGCCGACTATGAGTTGCAGCAATCACAGGGTGTTTATGTAGAACAAATCATTCGCCCAACGGGACTTTTAGATCCTGTAATTGAGGTTAGGCCTTCTGCGGGGCAAATCGATGATTTGATGGAAGAAATCCAACTCAGGGTAGAAAAAGACGAGCGTACTTTGGTCACTACCCTGACCAAAAGAATGGCTGAGGAATTAACCAAATACCTGACCCGATTCTCTATTCGCTGCAGGTATATCCACAGTGATGTGGATACCCTAGAACGCGTTGAAATCATGCAGGACTTGAGAAAAGGTATTTTTGATGTACTGATCGGGGTAAACCTGCTTCGCGAAGGGTTAGATCTACCTGAGGTTTCCTTGGTAGCCATTATTGATGCAGATAAAGAAGGTTTTTTGCGCTCAGATCGATCGCTTATTCAAACGGTAGGACGCGCGGCGAGAAACCTGAACGGCAAGGCCATCATGTATGCCGATAAAATCACAGGGAGTATGCAACGCACAATCGATCAAACAGAATACCGAAGAGCCAAGCAGCATCAATACAACCTGGATCACGGCATAACTCCTACTTCGCTAAACAAGGGATTAAACCACAGTTTGGCCAAAAATTCAGTCTCTACATATCATTTTGAGAAAAAAACAATTCGAGCTCAGGAACCTGAGGGAGCTTTCGTCACCAAAGCCCATTTGGAGAAAAAAATAAAAGAAACGCGTAAAGCGATGGAAAAAGCAGCAAAAAATCTTGACTTTATTGAAGCCGCTGCCTATCGGGATGAAATTGAACAATTAAAAGAACGGATAAAAAACAAGGGATGAACAACAATGACATATTTAAAAAACTGAGGGTTGCCCTAAAACTCAAAGATGAGGACATCGTTGAAATCCTTAAAATGGCTGAATTTAACGTGACCAAAAGTGAGTTAGGAGCACTTTTTAGACAAGAGGACCACCCGAAATTTGTCGAGTGTGGGGACCAAATATTGCGCAACTTTCTTCATGGATTAATCATCTACCTCAGAGGATCAAAAGAAGAGCCCAAAGAACCCTGGATGGCCTTAAAAGAAAAACCAGTAGCCACAAACAAAAAATCCGCCAATTAGGCGGATTTTAAATGTGTAGAAATTGCATTAAGCTTGCAATACTTCTTTTACTTTATCCGCTGCTTCCTGGAACTGAACAGCCGCGTGTACCGCTAGACCTGACTCATCCAAGAGCGCTTTAGCCTCAACGGCATTGGTTCCTTGTAAGCGAACAATGATGGGCACATTGATACTGTCTCCCATATTTTTATAGGCATCGACTACTCCTTGTGCCACACGGTCACAGCGAACAATACCGCCAAAAATATTGATTAAAATAGCCTTTACTTGCTCGTCTTTAAGAATGATTCTGAACGCTTGTTCAACGCGTTTAGCATCAGCAGTACCTCCAACATCTAAGAAGTTGGCCGGTGCACCACCTGCCATCTTAATCAAATCCATAGTGGCCATAGCTAAACCGGCACCATTGACCATACAACCTACATTCCCTTCCAAGGTCACGTAATTTAGTCCAACTGCTTTAGCTTCTACTTCGGTTGGATCCTCTTCGCGTTCATCTCTCCAAGAGGCATACTCAGCTCTTCGGTACAAAGCATTGTCGTCTAAAGTCACTTTAGCATCTACGGCAATGATTTTATCGTCAGAAGTTTTTAGCACTGGATTGATTTCAAACAAACTGGAATCACTCTCCACAAAAGCGCGGTATAGCTTGGTGATAAATTGTGTCATCTCTTTAAACGCTGTACCAGACAATCCAAGGTTAAAAGCGATTTTTCTAGCTTGGAAAGGCATTAATCCAACACTTGGATCAATTTCTTCCGTAAAAATCAAATGAGGTGTGTGTTCAGCAACCGTTTCAATATCCATACCTCCTTCGGTAGAATACATAATCATGTTGCGACCGGTGGCTCTATTGAGCAGCACAGATACATAAAACTCTGCCGTTTCACTGGCACCTGGGTAATATACATCTTCTGCCACTAGAACCTGGTGTACCTTTTTACCAGCTGCTGATGTTTGCGGAGTGACCAAATTCATGCCGATAATTTCACCTGCAATCCTTTTGACATCATCTAGATTTTTTGCCAACTTAACTCCACCACCTTTACCGCGTCCACCTGCATGAACTTGGGCCTTAATCACATGCCAACCTGTTCCTGTTTCTTCAGTGAGTTTTTTTGCAGCAGCTACTGCCTCATCAGGCGTTTGAGCTACTATGCCTCTTTGAATGCCTACGCCAAAACTGGCCAATATAGTTTTTCCTTGATATTCGTGCAGATTCATGGGTACGTTTTAGATTATTGGCAAAAATAGGAAAACCACCCGAAAACAAAGGAGAAAACTACAGGATTTGACGGGGATTACCAATCATTATATGTTATAAATAAAACAAATTGTTGTGAAATTAATATTAACGCACAGCTTCTTGCCCAAATCAAGCAGTGTCCCTACATTTGACAAATTTTCCATATGACCCCATCTGACTTATTATCTGTAGCCGCACAATTTGGTGCCCCTGTATACGTGTATGACGCAGAAAAAATCACTGCGCAATACAACCGCTTAAGCCAAGCATTTAGTCAAGTACCCTCAGTTAGACTAAACTATGCGGTGAAAGCATTGAACAACATCAGTATCCTCAGATTGATGAATCATTTGGGTTCTGGCTTGGACACCGTTTCCATTCAAGAGGTACAGCTGGGAATAAAGGCAGGATTTGATCCTAAAAACATCATATTCACCCCCAACGGAGTTTCTCTAGAGGAACTTGAGCAAGCCGCTGCTTTAGGGGTCCAAATCAATATAGACAACCTGTCATTACTCGAACAATTTGGCAGTAAGCATCCGCAGATTCCTGTTTGTGTGCGTATTAACCCACACGTTCTTGCTGGCGGGAATGCCAATATCTCTGTAGGGCACATCGACTCTAAATTTGGTATTAGCATCCACCAAATACCTCATATTTTGCGCATCGTGGAGCTCACTGGTATGCACATCAACGGCATCCACATGCACACGGGAAGTGATATCTTGGATATTGACGTGTTTTTATACGCCTCGGAGATTTTATTCAACACCGCGAAAAATTTCAAACAACTCGATTTCGTAGATTTTGGCAGCGGATTTAAAGTACCCTATAAAGCAGGAGATATCGAGACCAATGTGGAAGAATTGGGTCAAAAATTGAGTGCGCGATTCAATGAGTTTTGTCGCGAGTACGGCCGACCATTAACATTAGCTTTTGAGCCTGGAAAATTTCTGGTCAGCCAAGCAGGAAAATTTCTGGCCAAAGTGAATGTAGTGAAACAGACTACCTCCACCGTATTTGCGAGTGTGGATAGCGGATTTAACCACTTAATCCGACCCATGCTTTACGGGGCTAAACACCACATCACCAACATTTCAAACCCCCAAGGTAGAGAGCGCTATTACTCCGTAGTAGGTTATATCTGTGAGACGGATACATTTGCCTCAAACACCCAAATCGCTGAAATTACGGAAGGGGATATCCTGTGTTTTGACAACGCTGGGGCTTACTGCTTTACCATGGCCAGCAATTACAACTCAAGACTTCGACCTGCTGAAGTACTTTGGTATGAAGGGCAAGCTCACTTGATTAGAGCGCATGAAACCTTTGATGATTTGGTGCGCAATCAAGTTGATTTAAAGGATTCTTTTTTTCATGCAGAGGTAACTGCGTAAACCTTTGTATCTTTATACAAATCGGTTATTATGAGACTGCTTATCGCCTTGATCGCCCTTACAATGAGCCTTCATGCACATTCGCAAAATATTGAGTGGATGAGTTTTGAGGCCGCAATCCAAGCACAGGCGGAGGCTGATCAGCCCAAGAAAATTTTCATCGACGTCTACACGGATTGGTGTGGTTGGTGTAAAAAAATGGACAAAGAGACCTTCAATAACCCCGAGGTTGCCGCCTACATGCAACAACATTTTTACATGGTTAAACTCGATGGTGAAGGGAAAAAACCCATTGTGTTCCGCGGGAAAACATTTTCTTTTGTTCCCAGTGGTCGTAATGGATACCACGAATTAGCGGCAGGATTGATGCAGGGACAACTCTCCTATCCTACCGTTGTTTTTCTCAATGAGCAGGCGGAGTTGCTTTCCCCTGTTCCAGGATACCATCCACCAGAGTCATTTATGCCTATCGCCCGATTTTTTGGCGATAACCACTACAAGACTTCCTCCTGGGAAGACTATCAAAAAAAAGGCGCCCGGTAGGGCGCCTTTTTTTTATCTGCTGTAGTTGGGAGATTCTTTGGTAATCGTCACGTCATGGGGATGACTTTCGTTGATCCCACTGGCTGTTATTTTGACAAATCGAGCGGTGTTTTGCAGTGTTTCAATGTCCTTAGCACCGCAGTAGCCCATACCTGCCCTAAGCCCTCCTACAAATTGATGAATGCTTTCAAACAGCTCTCCTTTATAGGGAACACGTCCTTCAATCCCCTCGGGAACTAGTTTTTTAATATCGTCCTCTACATCCTGAAAGTATCGATCCTTAGAACCTTGTTTCATGGCTTCTACCGAACCCATACCTCGATAAGATTTGAATTTCCTGCCTTCGTAAATGATGGTTTCCCCTGGAGACTCTTTAGTTCCGGCGAGTAAGGACCCTAACATCACGGTAGCCGCACCAGCGCCAATAGCTTTTGGAATATCTCCTGTATAGCGGATACCTCCATCTGCAATGACCGGTACTCCACTGCCTTTAATGGCCGCAGCGACCTCAAGCACAGCGGAAAACTGAGGGAATCCAACACCAGCAACCACCCGTGTAGTGCAAATTGATCCTGGACCGATACCTACTTTAATCGCATCAGCACCGGCTTCTACCAAATATCTTGCCGCGTCCCCAGTGGCAATGTTTCCGACTACTACATCGAGTTGTGGAAATGCTGCCTTAACTGCCTTCAATACAGAAACGACTCCTTTAGTGTGTCCGTGAGCTGTATCGATGATCACTGCATCTACCCCAGCCTCTACCAAAGCGCTGGCTCTTTCGACGGCATCTGCGGTAACTCCTAAAGCTGCCGCCACCCGTAAACGACCGTACTGATCTTTATTAGCGATAGGTTTTTGGGTGAGTTTGGTGATGTCTCTAAAGGTGATTAGACCGACAAGCTTGTTGTCTTTACTGACCACCGGAAGTTTTTCAATTTTATTTTTTTGTAGGATGGCTTCTGCTTGAATCAAACTGGTTCCTTCACCAACCGTAACTAATGGCATGGCAGTCATCACCTCGTTGATGGGGCGCGCCTTGTCTTTTTCAAACCGCAAATCTCGATTAGTCACAATACCCAATAAAATCCCCTGGTCGTCTACCACGGGTATCCCCCCGATTCCGTACTCCGCCATAACGGCATGAGCATCTCCCACAACGGCGGTTAATGGCAAAGTAACTGGATCGATAATCATCCCGCTTTCAGCGCGCTTAACTTTGCGTACCATGGCTGCCTGCTGAGCGATCGTCATGTTTTTGTGCAACACACCAATACCACCTTCACGAGCAATAGCAATAGCCATACTCGATTCAGTCACGGTATCCATAGCGGCAGATACAATGGGGATGTTGATCGAAATGTTTCGGGTGAACTTAGTTTTTATGGAGACTTCTCTGGGGAGAACTTCAGAGTATGCAGGAATTAACAATACGTCGTCGTAGGTAAGTCCTTCTCCGGCAATTTTATCTAGATGCGCTTTCATGGCTTCGTGGATTAATTGCGTGCAAATATACGCATAAAAAACCAATAACCCCCGATAATACTAGGTATACTGAGTAAATAGCGCTGTAGCTTTATTGTGTGCTGCCTCAAAAGCCATCCAGGAAACCCCTGTTTCCATCTTTTGGGCAGTAAAATGAGAGAGCATTTTTTCGGTAGGCATATTGCCCGTTAAAGCATCCATAGCCATGGGACATCCGCCAAAACCTTGTATGGCACCATCAAACCTTCGGCACCCACCCCTTAATGCCGCGGTCAGTTTCTCATGCCAATGTTTTGGGTGTGTGTGCAAGTGGGCACCGAAAACCACCTGAGGATATTGAGGAATCAAGGTAGAAAAAGCACCTTCGATGGACTCTATACGCGCAGTCCCAACCGTGTCAGAAAGAGAAATGATCTCAATCCCCATTTCGACAAGTTTTCCCACCCAATGAGCTACCAACTCTGGACTCCATGGATCGCCGTAGGGATTTCCAAACCCCATAGAGAGATAGGCCACCACCTGTTGGTTGGATGATTTGGACAGGGCACATATATCTTTTAAAATGTGCACTGACTCTGAAATAGTTTGGTGGGTATTGCGCATTTGAAAATTCTCAGATATCGAAAACGGATAGCCCAAATACGTTATTTCCTTATGATTAGCCGCTTGTTCCGCCCCTCTTAGGTTGGCCACAATGGCCAATAACTCCGTTTTTGTTCTCGAAAGATCAAGACCTGCCAAAACTTCGGCAGTATCTGCCATCTGAGGAATGGCTTTTGGAGAGACAAAAGACCCGAAGTCTAACGTGTGAAATCCACAGTTCAACAAGGACTGCAGGTAGGCAATTTTTTGGGAGGTAGGAATCCAGGTTTTGATGCCTTGCATGGCATCTCGGGGACACTCGACCAATTGAACCTGTGGAGTTTGCATGCTTAAAAGTAAGCAATATCCAGTGAAAATAAGAGGAAGACCCCCAAAAGCAGCAGTATGATTGCTTGGATACGATTCATCCAAAAAGCAGCTGAAGGCAATTGGCTGATCACTTTTTGAAGTCGATTACCCGCCAGAGCAACTGCGCTAAAAACAACCAAGGTTACTGTGGAAAAAATAAGCCCCAAAACGGTCATTTGCCACCATATAGGTAACGAAGTAGAAAATATAAATCCCGGGAAAAATGCCATAAAAAACAAAGCTACTTTAGGGTTCATGGCATTCATTAAAAAACCTTGACCGTAGAGCGCTAATCGGCTTTTAACACGATCATCCTTCATGGTAGGGGTTTGGATAGTCTTGGCCCGAAAAGAGTGAAACGAGAGATAGAAAAAATAAAGCGCTCCGAGCAGTAGGAGCAGATTTTTCGACCAGGGTAGTTGAAACAATAAGGTAGAGATTCCTGCACTGACCAATAGGGTATGCCAAAGACAACCCGTCACTAAACCGAAGACAACTGCCAATGCATTTTTGGGTCGATAAACCATCGACTGAACAGCCACATAGAGAATATCTGGTCCAGGCATCAAAGCCAAGATCACTGATTGTACCAGAAACAACCAGAGCAGCTCCATACCTTAAATCGGGGAACTTTTTTGGGCTTGATCGATCAGGGCCTGATTGATTGATCGTATCAAACCAGGTCCCTCATAAACAAAACCTGTGTAGAGCTGAACTAATGAGGCACCGGCCTCCAATTTATCCAGCGCATCCTGTGCGGAATGTATACCACCCACACCGATAATCGGAAACGATCCTCCACTGTGTTGATGTAAAAAGCGAATCACCTCGGTACTTCTCTGAGTGAGGGGTTTACCGCTCAAACCACCAACTTGTTCCACTAAGGATTGATCGCTGTGTAATCCTCCGCGTTCGACCGTGGTATTGGTAGCAATAACGCCATCTGTATGGGTCTTTTGGATGATTTCAACTATATCCATCAACTGTTCTTGGGTCAAGTCTGGCGCGATTTTGAGCAAAATTGGTTTTTCAACCGAAGCGTGAACGTCAGCTAACTCTTTTCCTCTCTTTTTAAGTTCAGTCAACATCGCCATCAATGGCTCCTTGTCTTGAAGTGCACGCAATCCAGGGGTATTGGGCGAGCTCACGTTAACGACAAAATAGTCAACTACAGGGTACAAAGATTCCAGACAAATCAAGTAATCGCTTAGTGCATCCTGGTTTTCTGTCACCTTGTTTTTGCCAATGTTCCCTCCGACCAAGACAGTTTTATTGCGTCTCAATCTTTGAACCGCTGCATCAACCCCCTGATTGTTAAATCCCATTCGATTGATGATGGCTTGATCCTTTGGTAAGCGAAAAAGTCTTTTGGGGGGATTTCCAGGTTGCGCTTTGGGAGTTAGTGTGCCCACTTCTATAAATCCAAACCCTAAATCCGACAGCCCCTGAACACAAAGTGCGTCTTTGTCAAAGCCAGCTGCCAGCCCCACTGGATTTTTAAAATGCAATCCAAAAACTGTTCGCTCTAGCGCCGGATGCTCTTTGGCAAATAACCTTTTGTAGAGCCGCAATAGCCCCAGGGAGGTTGCCCATGTCAACCAAGAAAATACTTTGTGGTGCACCCACTCGGGGTCACATTGAAACAATAACGGTTTGACAATCTTTTGATACATAGCAAAAGGGTACAAAAAAGGCCGCCTCCGGCGGCCTTTAAACTTTACTAGAAACCTATTTGGTCTTATTGGCCGATTGACTCATTTCCATAGAGATGGCCGTGCGGTCAAATTTGATTTTACCCGCCATCGTCTCTACGACACAGGTTCCATCGTCATTTAACTCAACGATTTTGCCATGCATACCGCTTTTGGTAACAATTTTGTCTCCTTTGGCCATCGCATTGACAAATTCTTTTTCTTGTTTTTGACGTTTCATCTGTGGGCGTATCATAAAAAAATACGCGACCACCATGATCATCAATAAGGGCAAAAACTGATTAAGTGCCTCCATAGATTAGTTTTTCGCTTCGATAAAAGCTTCGATTTTAAT